>OJJU01000372.1_pt1 | contig 17668 bp, 7 predicted proteins | sample 1596141 | NCBI WGS metagenome assembly OJJU01 (sample SAMEA4350150, study PRJEB24818) | metagenome | biome: human; feature: gut; material: faeces | place: Denmark | collected 2013-09
GTCCAGCAGCATCCGGCAGGCGGTCTTACCCAGCTGCTCTGCATCGTACTGCACCGCCGAGACTGAGGGCGTGATGCTGGCAAGCATGGAGCTGTCGTACAGGCTGGCCACTCGCAGATCGTTGGGCACGAGGATATGCCGCGTCCGCAGCTCCCGCATGACCTCAAAGGCGATCTCATCATCGCCGCAAAGGATGCAATCCGCCTTCTGCTCCAGCGCAGCCTCCAGTGCATCGAGCGTCTGCCCGGCAGATTCCACACCGGAATGAACGAGCCGCTGGTCTACTGGCACACCAAATTCCGCGAATCCACGCAGATAACCGCGTATGCGGTCGGTGTTGACGGCGTAGATGGTACTGCCCACCAGCAGCGCGATCCGCTTGGCGCCCAGCTGCAAAAGGATGCGTGTCATCTCGCAGGCAGCCGCGACCTGATCGTTGTCTGCCTGAGGGATGGTCTTGTCCTCGCTGCGTCCGATGAGCACAAAAGGTGTCTTGTATTGCCGCAAAAGTTCGATGCAGGGATCATCCGCCATGGCGTAGGTCAGGATCACGCCGTCCACCTTGTGGTTGGCCAGCTGCCGCTGCAGCTGTGAATACTCGGTGTTGGAGGCGTAGCAAAGCATCAGGTCATAGCCGCGCTGGTCTGCCATGGTGCAGGTGCCGCCCATGCACTTGCGCAAAAAGGGCAGATCCAGCGCAATAAACCGCTGCGGTACGACCATGGCAATATTGTTGGTGCGCAGTTTTTCGCCGCTCTGTGCAGAAACAGGCTCGGAGCGGGTACGCCCCATATAGGCGTACACCTTGGTGCGGGTCTCCTCGCTGATGCGTCCCTTTCCGGAAAGTGCACGCGATACCGTTGTTTTAGAAACGCCAAGCGCATCAGCCACCTGCTCGATCGTCATTTTTTCGGTTTCCTTTGCAGCCACAGGATATCCTCTCCTTTTCACAGAACTGCGCAACAATGCGCCACCCCAGCATACCGGGGTAAGCCCGCTTTGTCAAGTATGAAAGCAAACAAAAAGCGTTCTGCTTTTTCGGCAGAACGCTCAAAGGGGAAACTTTTACAGGACCTGCTCGCCGTTTTTCCAGACGACCGTTCCGTAACGGTTCAGCGCAACACCGCCTACTTCGACCGGATGTTCATTGCAGTTCTGTACAAAGACGAACGTACCGCGCCGCGCCGCCAGGACACCGTCCGGCAGTGCCTCCGGCCAGGCCGGTTTCAGGCCGACTTCCTTTACAGTAGCACGATAAAATGCGCGATAGAACGCTTCATCGAACCGACTTGCCAGATAATAGGCACGGCCCTCCCCGTAGGAGTGGACAGCCACCGCCGGGCAGTTTACATAATAGTCCTCGGCATAAACGCTCAGCGGTGTGGCAGGGTCGGTGTCGTTCAGACTTGCGACCTCGCATAGGACCGAAGCCTGCGTTTCCGGCAAAGTGGAATCGTCCATCGGGGTGCAGCGGCAGGTTTCGCCGTCATACATTCCGTCGATCTCAGTGCGGCGCAGGCCCAGCAAGTCGGTCAAGCCGTAGGGCGTGTCACCCAGGCGGCACAAATCGCTTTCGTCTACTACGCCCGTCCAGTAGGTGACGACGACTGTACCGCCATTCTGCGCAAAATCGCAGAGCTTTTTTGCAAAGGCATCCGTCAGCAGATAAACCATCGGAACAACGACCAGACCATAACCCGTCAGGTCGGATTCCTGATTCACGAACTCCACCGCAATGCCTTCCCGCGCAAGAGCATTGTAGTGCAGCTTCAGCTCGTCCCAGTAGCCCATCCCGGCATTTCGAGGGCCACAGGAACCTTCCAATGCCCACTTGTTTTCCCAATCGTGGACGATCGCTGCCTGTTTTGTGCGGCAGACTGTTGCAATCTCTGAGAGCACTTCCAGCTTTTGGCCCACACCGACTGTTTCCCGGAAGGGGCGGGCATCCTCCCGCCCATCGTGGCCAATGACTGCACCGTGGAGCTTTTCTTCCGCACCCCGGCTGGCCCGCCACTGGAAGTAAAGCACACTGTCCGAACCATGTGCAACCGTCTGCAGAGCCGCAAGCTCCGCAATGCCGGGGCGCTTCTGTTTGGAGATCGGCTGCCAGTTGGTAAAGCTGGGGCTGGATTCCATCAGCAGGAAGGGCCTGCCCTTCATGGAGTAATACAGGTCGTGCATCAGGGCCGTATCCAACGCCGTTTCTTCCACCGTTTCGCTGGGCTTGTGCCATGTGGGGTAGTTGTCCCAGCTGGCCACGTCGATCTCCTTGGACATTTTGAAATAGTCGATGCCATCAAACCGGTACATCATATTCACGGTGAACTTTGCAACCGGCGCAAATTCTTTCACGGTATCACGCTCAAATTTCAAAAAATCAATATGCCGGTCACTGACAAAGCGCTTCCAGTCCAGCGCAAGACCCTGCACGGCATTTTCCCCCTGCGGGGCAGGGCTTTCGATTTGTTCCCAAGCGGTATAGTCGTGACTCCAGAATCGGGCGTTCCACGCCTTGTTCAAGGCTTCCAAAGAGTTGTACCGTGCCTTGAGCCAGCGGCGGAACGCAGCCTGACACAGCTCGCAATGGCAGTCGCCGCTCATCTCGTTGGAGATATGCCAGAGCAGGACAGCCGGGTCATTGCCGAACCGCTGTGCCAGCTTCTGGTCGATGATGCGGACTTTTTCCCGGTAGACCGGCGATGTATAGCAGTAATTCTGCCGCCGGTTGTACAGTTCCCGGACCCGGTCTGCCCGGACTCGGCGCACCTCGGGGTATTTGTGTGCCATCCAAGCAGGGCGGGCCGCACTGGGCGTTGCAAGGATCGTATAGATTCCATTGGCATACAGGTTATGGATGATGTCTGCCAGCCAATCCAGCTCAAATACCCCCTCCTGCGGTTCCAACGTGGACCACGAGAACACGCCCAGCGTCACAGTATTAACGTGTGCCTTTTTCATCAGTTCGATGTCCTGCGCCAGAATATCGGGCCGGTCCAGCCACTGTTCCGGGTTGTAGTCTCCGCCATGAAGTAATCTGAGCTGCTGCATGATAGCGGCCTCCTTTGGTTGCGCAAATTGCGCAACATTTTTATCGGATAAAGTGACGTTCGATACAAAGTATAGCAAGAACCTCCGCAAGATGCAATGCAGCTATATGGAATTTCGTTGTAATAAGCTGAACGTTTGATGCGGCACAAGAAACCATCCATGGATGCTTTGGAAGATTCCACAACGTTCATGTGGGATTTATAGGCAGGTTGTCAAAATGCAGAAATACATTGATTGAACGGGAAAACACTTGAACGCCATGCTATAAGTCCTACGATCACTGCATTCCTGCAATAAAATTTGCAAAACCATCTTGACGCACCTTGTAAACCTTGACACTCTCTGTCACAAATTCCACTGAGCTTGTCGGGCCTCGCCCCGACAAGCTCTGCTCACGATGCACAGAATGCAGACAATGCAAGGAAAAACACGGCTTTCCCGCCGGTGTGCAAAAACCGTGCAGAGACCGTGCAAATGGCGTATAAAAGGAAAATCCCACGAGGAATCTTACGATTCTTCGTGGGATTTTGGTGCGCTCGAGGGAACTCGATTCCCTGGCCCTCTGATTAAAAGAGCCCACCGGGCTGAGCACTCTGATTTTGAAACTTTCGAGTTTGCGTTATTTTTGTGCAAAACATCGTGATTTTCTACCCGGCAATTTCTGCACCTTTTGTCGTATTTTGCAAGTCAGAGTGCCCATTGCATCCCTTGAAACCGTGCAAAAACAGTGCAGAAACCGTGCACTTACTCTGGGACAAATGAAAAATAATGATTTTTGATCCATGACTTGGTGGCGGTTTGAGTGACCACAAAGGTAAATCTAATATACAGGAAGAAGAATGCCCACTCGTCTGAGGAGTTCTCAGGGGAGTGGGCATTTCTACGCGGGTGGTTAATATAATTTCGATTATGATAATTCAAATTATATTAACTCGTTCCAATAAAATATTAGTTCTGCCAATATTTCGGTTTGCAAAGCGATTTTACTTTCTACTTTCTTATAAACTGATACACTCCATATTGCGGAGATTCGACAATGCCAAGACGACGGAGATCCCGGATGATGGCATTGGCACGAGAAATCTTCACATCGAAGAATTGAGCCACATTGATGGAATGAAAAGAATATTCGTATCTGTATCTTTTGAAAAGCCCCAAAGTTTTCTCTTTTGTTCTGCTTCCAAAGCTAGTCTCATTCAGCTGAATTTTGAAATTGGCTACCTCGCTGTCCATATCCTCTTTTTCTGAGGTTGCCACTTTTTCTTGGGAAGTTGCCACTTTTAGGGTCGAGGTTTCCACTTTTTCTTGCGGGGTTGCCACTTCTAGGGTCGAGGTTGCCACTTTTTTTGAAGAAGTCGATACTTCTGCAGGTTGAGTCTCCACACTTTCCATACTGATCTGTGCCGGAGTCGCTACACTTCTATTCGGCAGCGTAACGATAAAGAAATCCGAATCCGAGTAGAAGGTCGGCTTCTGGGCTACTTCCACATAAGAGTTCAGGATGCGGTCAATGCCGCTGCCACGGCGCTCCATAAAGCCAAGCCGTGAGAACACATCCGAGATCACCTGATTGCGCCGCATAGACGGAATATGCCGGATATCCATATCCTGCACCCTGCGGCCATTCATCATGCCGCCCGGTGAAGTGATTTCCAGCCGATCATCGAACACTTCCACATGAATCTCCGAACCAAGAATCTGATAATTCCGATGGATCAGCGCATTGACCAGCACCTCACGAACGGCCTTATACGGGTAATCACTGCGTTCTTCGCGGGTCATACCACGGATGCTCCACGGGTTTTTGCTGTTGTTGCGAACAAAATCTTCCGCATTTTGCAGCAGCGTGATCAGACTTGCACCCTGAAATTCCTTGTCATCCAGAGCATCTTCTTCAATGCTGCCCTTGTAGTTGCCTTTCCAGCGAGTGCAGAAAATACGGGATTGCTTCAGAACGCCCTGATCGCAAAGCAGCAGGCCGCCATTCGTGATTTGTCCATCATCTGTTACCAATCCTGCGGAGGGCAAATCTTTTTCGAGGTCGAAATCCTCTTTTTTCAGATTCTTAAATGTCGCGGCCAGCAGTGTAAAACTGACATCACCCATTCGATAAGAACTGGGCAGGGCATCAAAGGTCTGGTTCATACCTTGCAGTATCAGCTCGTTCAGTTCCCGTGAAGTGGCTTCTTCGGACTGGTCACCATGCCGCACATAGGCCGTATGGGAACCGTCAAAGGCATAATAATATGGATACGCCGGGCCGTCCTGTACTTCCAGATCAACGCAGGACTTGCCCTCTATTTCGACCTCCCGCACCCGATAGCGTGGTGTAGGGTCAATGCGGACTTTAATAAGTTCCGTCAATCTGCTTACCACAGCCTGCGGATTTTCCAATCCTACGACCTCGCGCGGCTCATTCTTTACGCCAAAAATCAGGTGTCCGCCCTCGGTATTGGCAAATGCCGACACGGATTTCAGCCAGCTGCGCGGCTTTTTCTCTTCAAGACGTTCCTTGTAATCCACATGAGATGCTTCAATGTAATGGTCGAGGGGGAAAGGCATGGTATCACCTACTCACTTCTTAATCTTTAGCGTTTGTAAATTCATTATACCTTATTTGAAAGCCAAATTCAAAACTTTTTATCTGTTTCGTGCCTGCTGAGCTTTTTCTGCCTGGGCAACGATTGATTTTCCGACCTGATTAGAGTATCATTAAAATGAATTATTGTATCTTGTCGTTGAAAGTTAATTTTCGCTTTAATCAGTCGATTGCGGGGACTCTTCTATGAAAATTCTGGATAATATCAACCATACTGTTCGGGAAGATTTACAGGATACTATGCAGAAAGGGAGCCGCGTGTCCATTGCTGCGGCCTGTTTTTCCATTTATGCGTATCAGGAATTAAAGAAACAGTTGGAAGAAATCGCGGAACTTCGCTTTATTTTTACTTCACCAACCTTTGTGCAGGAAAACACGCCAAAAGAGCGGCGAGAGTTCTATATTCCGAAATTGACCCGCGAAAAGAGCCTTTACGGCACAGAATTTGAGGTTCGCTTGCGGAATGAACTCACTCAAAAAGCACTGGCGAAAGAATGTGCCGACTGGGTGCGACGGAAAGTAAAATTTCGTTCCAATGTCAGTGGAGAGCAAATGCCCGGTTTCATGACGGTTGGTGAAAGTTCCTATATGCCAATCAGTGGGTTTACAACGGTCGACCTTGGTTGTGAACGCGGAAACAACGCATACTACCCTGTTCAGCGAACCGAAGCCTTTGAAAACGGCCGTTACTTTTTGTCGCTGTTCGATGAAATCTGGAATGATTCTTCCCGACTTCAGGATGTTACAGACATTGTATTGCAAAGCATCAGCACAGCTTATCGAGAAAACAGCCCGGACTTTATCTATTTCTTCACCCTCTACAATATTTTCAGTGAATTTTTGGAGGATGTGTCAGAAGATAATCTCCCAAATGAAGCTACAGGCTTCAAGCAGAGTAAAATCTGGAATATGCTCTATGATTTTCAGCGAGATGCAGCGTTGGCCATTATCCACAAGCTGGAACAGTATAACGGCTGCATTCTTGCAGACAGCGTGGGCCTTGGCAAGACGTTCACTGCACTGGCTGTAATCAAGTACTATGAAAATCGCAACAAATCCGTTTTGGTACTCTGTCCCAAAAAGTTGGCCGCAAACTGGAACATCTATAAAGGCAACTACGTCAACAATCCACTGGTAGAAGACCGTTTCCGTTACGATGTGTTGTACCATACAGATTTGAGCCGTTCCGGCGGAACCTCTAACGGTATCGACCTTGCTGCACTTAACTGGGGGAACTTTGACCTTGTTGTGATTGATGAAAGCCACAATTTCCGCAATGGCAGTAATACCTCTACTGATGAGAAAGAAAACCGCTACACAAAATTGATGAATCGCGTGATTCGTTCTGGGGTGCGCACCAAGGTGCTGATGCTTTCGGCAACACCCGTAAATAATCGTTTTGTGGATTTGAAAAACCAGCTTGCGCTTGCCTATGAGGGAGATGCCGGAAAAATCAATAAAAAGCTGAATACTTCGTCTCCGATTGATGAAATTTTCCGGCAGGCGCAAAAGGCTTTCAATACATGGAGCAAGCTTCCTGTCACAGAGCGTACCACAAATGCGCTGCTTGCGGCACTGGACTTCGATTTCTTTGAGGTGCTGGACAGTGTGACGATTGCACGTTCTCGCCGACATATCGAAAAATACTATAATATTTCTGATGTTGGTACTTTCCCGGAACGGTTGAAGCCAATCTCTGTGCAGCCATGCCTGACAAGCCTTGATAATGCAATCAACTACCAACAGATTTATAGTGTACTGGATTCGCTGACGCTGCACATTTACACACCAACCAGCTTTATTCTGTCCTCTCGGATCTCCAAATACATCGACCCCAGCCAGCATGGAAAGGGACTGACGCAGGCAGGCCGTGAAGAGGGAATCCGCCGTCTGATGAGCATTAACCTGCTCAAACGGCTGGAAAGTTCTGTTTATGCGTTCCGGCTGACGATTGACCGAATCAGTAAACTGATTGAAGATACCATGCAATCGGTACGTTCATATCAAAATGGCAGCCGTGTGCTGGAGCTGAACGACATTTCCGATGCAACCGATTGGGACGATGATGACCAGAACAACGACATTTTTACAGTCGGCCGCAAAGTAAAGATTGATCTTGCGGATATGGATCATGTTTCGTGGCTGCATGATCTGGAAAAGGATGCTGAAAATCTGGAGCTTCTTTCCCTGATGGTGCAGGATATCACCCCTGCATACGATGCCAAGCTGCAAGAATTGCTGCGCCTGATTGACGAAAAGCAAAGGCATCCCATCAATCCCGGCAACCGGAAAATCATTATTTTTACTGCGTTTTCAGATACTGCTGACTATCTGTATCAGAATATTTCCGGCTATGTAAAGCAAAAGTTTGGGCTGAACACTGCCGAAATCACCGGCAGCGTGGATGGTAAAACAACCATTCCCAAACTCAGTGGTGATCTGAATACAGTTCTCACCTGCTTTTCGCCCATTTCCAAGCGGCGGGACAGCCTGCCGAACGTGAATCAGGCGGATATTGATTTGTTGATTGCCACCGACTGCATTTCCGAAGGTCAGAACTTGCAGGACTGTGATTATCTGATCAACTATGATATTCACTGGAATCCTGTGCGCATTATCCAGCGTTTTGGCCGCATTGACCGCATCGGAAGCCAGAATCGCTGCATCCAGTTGGTCAACTTCTGGCCGGATGTGGATTTGGATGAGTATATCAACCTGAAAGGCCGCGTGGAAACCCGAATGAAGCTGACGGTCATGACCTCCACAGGGGATGATAACCTCATCAGCCCGGAAGAAAAAGGCGATTTGGAATATCGCAGTGCACAGCTCAAACGGTTGAAAAACGAGGTGGTCGATCTGGAAGAAATGTCGGGCGGCATTTCCATTATGGACTTGGGTTTGAACGAGTTCCGGCTGGACTTGCTGGACTATATGAAGAAACACGATGATGTGGAGCATACGCCGCTTGGGATGCACGCAATTGTTGCATCTACGCCCGATGCACCTCCGGGTGTGATCTTTGTTCTGAAAAACATCAACAATGAGATCAACATGGATCAGCAAAACCGTCTGCATCCATTCTACATGGTTTATATTGGGCAGGATGGCTCGACTGTCTGCGATTATCTTTCTCCGAAAGAGCTGCTGGATCGTCTACGGCTGCTCTGCAAAGGCAAAACCGAACCCGACCAGAGCCTTTGCCAACAGTTCAATCAGGCCACGGACGATGGAAAGAATATGTCTGCCTATTCTGAATTGCTGAGCGAGGCCATCAATTCCATTTTGGATGCAAAGGAAGAGAGCGACATTGACAGTCTGTTCAAGATGGGCGGTACGACGGCACTGCTTTCTTCGATTTCCGGGCTGGATGACTTTGAACTGATTTGCTTCCTTGTGGTACAATAAGAGGTGAGATCAATGCTGGGCTTTCCACCCTCCACGGAGTTTAACAAACGGATTCCGAAACAGAAGTTCTATGAAAACGCTGCCGTTCCAGCGGCAGTCAAGCGATTGTTTGCAGACCAGCTGCGCTGTATCTACTGGCGCAACAAGCTGGCGGTGTCCACCTTGAATCTCACTGCCGGAGAGCGGGTGACAGAGATCGAGATTTTCGAGCTGTGTCTGACCGGACCAAAACTGGATGAAGCTGTTCTGCGCCAAATCGACAGTGAAATCCCCTATCACATTCTGTTTGTTCTTTCTTATGAGAATAAGGTGCAGGCTTGGATCGGCTGGAAAGATACATCTGCGAACAGCAGTGCCAAGGTAAGCCGCTATCTGCATACAGACTGGATGCCAGAAATAGAATTGTCCCTTGCGATAAGCGGTCTGAGCTTAGATGCAGTTTACGATGGACTGGTGCGGCAGATTGCCCGATTGCAGGGTGAGGGCTGGAGTGCCGCATACAGCATTGCGGAGAACATCCAACGCTCTGCGGAACGTGAAAAACTGCAAAAGCAGATTGCGGCATTGGAGAATAAGATTCGGAAAGAAAAACAGTTCAATCGTCAGGTAGAGATGAATGTGGAACTAAAACAGCTAAGAAGGAATTTGGAGAATATGCTATGAGAATCAAAAGAGTAGAATTAAATAATTTTAAAAGATTCACACATTTAACAGTCGAAAATATTCCAGAGACAGCGAAGCTTATTGTTCTTGTAGGGCCTAATGGGTCTGGCAAGACCTCATTCATGGAGGCCTTGAACCATTATTATAAATTTGCCGGATATGGTGATGTTGGTGAATCAAACTATTTGAGTAAAATCGATGTGAAAAGGAAATTTGAGTTCGGTGAGTGGTATAGCTTAGCTTCTAAAACAGTTGATATTGATTTCTATGATGCGGCCTATCCTAAAGATGTCGGAAGAAGTAATATTAAAGGGCACTTTTATTTTCGAAGTGCCTATCGAAATGAACCCGATTTTGTAATTGATACAATGCGTAAGCAAGATGACCCTACAAAAACAGTTCATCTTAAATCACTTATTCAAAATGATCAGTCTGTTTCTTCCAACTATCAACGATTGATTGCAAATAGCATTTCTGAATTGTATAAGAGCGAAAACAACCAGAAAGATGTTGCAACATTGAGAAGTGAACTGACAGGAAAAATTAGTGCTTCTATTGAGCGAGTATTTGAGGATCTTCATTTTTCCTCTTTGGGAGATCCATTACAAAATGGCAATTTCTATTTTACAAAAGGCACAACAAAAGACTTTCCTTACAAGAATCTTTCCGCTGGTGAAAAGTCGGCATTTGATCTTATTTTGGATTTGGTTGTACAGTCAAAATATTATCCAGATGCAGTATACTGTATTGATGAGCCAGAGACGCATATGCATACAAAGCTCCAAGGAAAGGTGCTTCGGGAACTCTATGGCCTAATTCCGGGAAACTCACAGTTGTGGCTTTCTACTCACTCAATTGGAATGTTGCAGGAAGCTCAAGATATTGAAAAAGAAGCTCCGGGAACAGTCGTTTTCCTTGATTTTGATGGACGAGATTTTGATGATGATCAGATTATTCGTCCATCAAAAATTGGACGAGCTGTTATGGATAAGTTTTATGAGCTGGCTTTTGGAGACTTTTCCAAATTGTTGCTCCCCCAAAAGATTGTCTTCTGCGAGGGGGATTCTTGTGGAACAACGCGAAAAAGTTTTGATAGTAGCATCTATTCTACAATATTTGAAAATACTCATCCGGAGGCATATTTCTTGTCTGGCGGTTCTTGTGAGGAGATTATCAATAAGCTTGATGCCAATCTCGGAGAGGTGCTAAAGGTGCTCTTAAAAGAAACTAAAATTATAAAGGTTATTGATAGAGATGACCGTAGCAATCAAGAGGTTGACGAGCTTAAGAGTAATAGAATTAGCGTCCTTTCTAAGCGCAATCTTGAAAGTTATCTTTTGGATGACAGTGTTATAGAAAAATTATGCATTTCTGTTGGAAAATCAGACAAGGTTGATGAATGCCTGCAAAAAAAGCAAGAGGCTCTTTCTAGTTCGATTAAAAGAGAAAATGCACCAGATGATCTGAAATCTGCGCGTGGGGATATCTACACTTCGCTAAAGAAGATTCTTGGCCTTACACAATGCGGAAATAGGCCAGATCCTTTTTTAAGAGATACTATGGCACCTCTTATTACGCCTGACATGGAAATTTATAAACAATTGGAAAGAGATATTTTTGGAGATAACTAATGTCAATCTTACATAACAAACTTCCCCTTCAGACCCCCAACCTGACAGCCCAGAACATTGATAAAATTGCCGCGCTTTTCCCCAACTGCATCACGGAAATGCTGGATGAGGAAAAGAGTACCCCCGACCACAAGGTTTACAAGCGTGGTATCAACTTTGAACTGCTGAAGCAGATGCTCTCGCCGGACGTTGTGGACGGGGATGAAGCATACGAGTTTACATGGGTGGGCAAAAAGGCATCCATTGTGGAAGCCAACAAGCCCATCCGCAAGACCCTGCGCCCCTGCCCGGAAGAAAGTAAAAACTGGGATGATACCGAGAATCTCTACATTGAGGGCGACAATCTAGAAGTGCTCAAGCTGTTACAGGAGAGTTATCTGGGCAAAATCAAAATGATTTACATTGACCCGCCGTATAATACGGGCAATGATTTTATCTATGCAGACGATTTTATGCGTTCGCAGGATGAAGAAAACCGTCAGATGGGGATGTATGACGAGGACGAGAATCGGCTGTTCAAGAACAACGACAGCAACGGACGTTTTCACTCTGACTGGTGCAGCATGATGTACTCGCGGCTGATGCTGGCACGGAATCTTCTGACTGATGATGGCGTTATTTTTATTAGCATTGATGATAACGAACAAGAAAATCTTAAAAAAATATGCGATGAAGTCTTGGGAAGTTCCAACTTTATCGCTCAAATGGTTTGGCAGAAAAGAACCTCTCCTGACGCTAGAAGAATTATAAGTGCAGGACATGAATATATCCTTGCTTATGTAAAAGATGAAGTTTTAGGGCACAGCGTTTTGAATTCATTGCCCTTTGACGAAAACGATTATGCTCGATATAAAAATCCAGACAATGATCCAAATGGTCCTTGGATATCTACTGATTGTACGGCACAAGGCGGCCACGGGACAAAAGAGCAATTTTATGATTTAGTTACACCTGCTGGACGTATTGTAAAACTTCAGGATGGCCTATGCTGGAGATATACTCAAAAACGAATGAAAGAAGAAATTGATGCTGGTCATATTTGGTTTGGATTTGACGGTCAAGGTGTTCCTCGCAAAAAAACATATCTAGCAGACCGTGAAGGAAAAACCATGTGGACATGGTGGCCCAATACAGAAGTTGGACACACACAAGAAGCTACAAAAGAAATTTCAAGTCTTATGGGTCAAACTGGATTAATGGATTTTCCAAAACCTGTCCGACTAATGAATCGTTTGGTTCATATTGCAACTCAAAAGGACTCTATTGTTTTGGATTTCTTTTCTGGTTCTTCAACAACCGCTCATGCAGTAATTTATGAAAATTCTTTAGATAGTGGAAATCGTAAATTTATTATGGTGCAGTTGCCGGAACCTTGCGATGAAAAGAGTACGGCATATAAGACCGGTTACAAAACCATTTGTGATATTGGCAAAGAGCGTATCCGCAGAGCTGGCGAAAAAGTCAGAGAGGAAAGTCCGTTAACAACGCAGAATCTGGACATTGGCTTCCGTGTTTTCAAGCTGGACGATACCAATATGAAGGACGTCTATTATTCTGCTGACGAATACTCTCAGACCAACCTTGAAGATTTGGAAAGCAACATTAAGGAGGACCGCACCGACCTTGATTTGCTGTTTGGCTGTCTGCTGGATTGGGGTCTGCCGCTGTCCATGCCGTATCGGTCTGAGAAAATCGGCAACTGTACCGTCCACACTTACGCACCCGGTGATGCTGCGCTGAATGTTCCCGATGCCCTGGTTGCCTGCTTTGACAGCAATGTGCCGGAAAATGTTATCAAGGAAATCGCCAAGCGCAAGCCGCGCCGTGCAGTGTTCCGGGATTCTTCCTTTGCCAGCAGCCCGGAAAAGATCAACGTGTTTGAAATTTTCAAGCTGTATGCGCCGGATACCGATGTCAAGGTGATTTGAGGGAGAACAGCAGATGAAACTTCAATTCAAACACCAGAAATTTCAGGCAGATGCCGCAAAAGCCGTGGTGGACGTCTTTGCAGGTCAGCCCTACCTGACTACGAATTACCGCATCGACAACGGCAGCGGCATTTACCAGACTGATATGGAAACAAGCTTCACAGGCTGGCGCAATGAACATATTGTACCAGAGCTGAACGACAGTATTATTCTGGAACACCTGCAAAAAATCCAGCGCACCAACCAGATTGAGCCGTCCAAGCAGTTGGAGGGACACTATAACCTTACCATTGAGATGGAAACAGGTGTCGGCAAAACCTACACCTATATCAAGACCATGTATGAGCTGAACAAGCATTACGGCTGGAGTAAGTTTATCGTGGTCGTGCCCAGTGTTGCCATCCGTGAGGGCGTGTATAAATCGTTTGAGGTCACACAGGATCACTTTGCAGAAGAGTACGGCAAGAAGATTCGCTTCTTTATCTACAACTCCGCACAGTTGACAGAAATTGACCGCTTTGCCTCGGATAGTTCCATCAATGTCATGATCATCAATTCGCAGGCGTTCAATGCCAAAGGCAAAGATGCCCGCCGTATTTATATGAAACTGGACGAGTTCCGTTCCCGTCGGCCCATTGACATTATTGCAAAGACAAACCCGATCCTGATTATTGATGAACCGCAGTCGGTGGAGGGCAAGCAAACCAAAGAGCGGATGAAAGAGTTCAACCCGATGATCACCCTGCGCTACTCGGCTACCCACCGCACGGACAGCATCTACAACATGGTCTACCGGCTGGATGCAATGGAAGCCTATAATAAGCGTCTGGTCAAGAAAATCGTGGTCAAGGGCATTACGGAATCCGGCAGTACCGCTACGGATGGGTTTGTCTATCTGGAAAGCATCAATCTTTCCAAGGCAGACCCTACGGCAACGATCCAGTTCGACTGCAAGGGAAAATCCGGCCTGCGCAAGGTAACGCGCACCGTTGGGCTGAAATTCAACCTCTATGACTATTCCGGCAATCTGGACGAATACAAGGATGGCTATGTGGTGAAAGAGATTGATGGCCGGGACAACCACATTGAATTTCTGAATGGTGTCCGATTGTTTGCCGGAGATGTGGTCGGCAAGGTGGACGAGGACCAGCTGCGCCGCATTCAGATTCGGGAAACGATCCTTTCGCATCTTGAGCGGGAACGTCAGCTGTTCCACAAGGGTATTAAAGTGCTGAGCCTGTTCTTTATTGATGAAGTGGACAAGTACAAGTGCTATGATGCTGCAGGCCAGCCCTATAACGGCATTTATGCAGAGATGTTTGAGCAGGAGTACGAGGATATTGTCGGCCAGATGCAGCTTTCGCTGGGCGAGGATGATTACATCCGCTACCTGAAAGCAATCTCTGCGCACGATACCCATGCGGGTTATTTTTCGGTGGACAAGAAGGGCCATTTTGTCAATCAGGTTGCAGGCGATGACAAGCGGGAGAAAACCTCCAATGACATCAGTGCCTATGACCTGATTATGAAAAACAAGGAGCTTCTTCTTGACCGGGACCCCAAGCGTTCCCCCGTGCGCTTTATCTTCTCACACTCTGCCCTACGGGAAGGATGGGATAACCCAAACGTGTTCCAGATCTGCACCCTGAAACAGAGCAGCAGTGAAGTCCGCAAACGGCAGGAGGTTGGCCGCGGCCTGCGTCTGTGCGTCAACCAGAACGGCGAACGTATGGATGCGAATGTTCTGGGCAACGATGTGCATAACATCAACATTCTGACTGTCATTGCCAGCGAAAGTTATGACAGCTTCGCCAAAGGCCTGCAAAGCGAACTGGCCGAAGCAGTTGCGAACCGTCCCAGAAAGGTGGATGCTACCTTGTTTGTTGGCAAGGTTCTTACGGACGCAAACGGCAACGAACAGATTGTGGATGCAGATACCGCCGCTGCCATCTACTTTGATCTGGTACAGAATGGCTATGTGGACCGCCATGGTGCGCTGACGGACAAGTACTATGCCGACCATGCAAACCATGCGGTGCAGGTGGCAGAAGAAGTTGCAGACTGTGCAGCATCGGTCATTGATTTGTTGGATTCTGTTTACAGCGATAAGGTCATGCTGCCTGAAAATGCACGTTCCAACAATGTGGAATTAAAAATCGACCCAGACAAGCTGGCCATGCCGGAGTTCAAGGCCCTTTGGAACAAAATCAGCCCGAAATCGGTTTATGTGGTGGATTTTGACACGGACGAACTGGTGCAAAAGTCCATTCGCTCGCTCAACCGCAATCTGAACGTATCAAAGATTTACTTCAAAGTAGAATCCGGTGAAATGACGGAGATCAAATCCAAGGATTCTCTGTTAGATGGCTCTGCTTTCGCAAAAGCGGATCAGCATAAATATGACCCACAGACCAAAATTCACGCCAGTCAGAGCGTCAAGTATGACCTGATTGGCAAGCTGGTGGCTGAAACCAAGCTGACCCGCAAGGCGATTGTACAGATTCTGGTCGGCATTGAAAAAGCGGTGTTCGATCAGTTCAAGGATAACCCGGAAGAGTTCATCCTAAAAGCAGCTGCCCTCATCAATGACGAAAAGGCAACGGCCATCATCCAGCATATCACCTACAATATTTTGGATGAACATTACGATACGGACATTTTCACTGAGCCGACCTTAAAGGGAAAACTCGGTACGAACGTCATGAAAGTACAGCGGCATCTGTATGACCATCTGATTTACGATTCAAGCAACGAGCGTGATTTTGCCGCCGACCTCGATACGAACCGTGATGTGGCAGTCTATGTAAAGCTGCCGGATGGGTTCTATATTTCCACACCTGTTGGAAAATACAATCCCGACTGGGCGATTGCGTTCTATGAGGGCACAGTCAAGCACATCTACTTTGTTGCTGAAACCAAAGGCACACTGGATTCCATGAAGCTCAATCACATCACCCCGGTAGAACAGGCTAAAATTGATTGTGCCCGTGCACATTTCAAGGCACTGAACGATGAAAACGTGGTATACGATGTGGTGAGTGACTATCAGACATTGCTGAACGCAGTTATGAAATAATAAACCAAAAGAAATAATACGGTGCTGCTGTGCAGCATTCCCCAAAACGGTAAGGTTCTATTGTGAACTTTGCCGTTTTTCTTTTTGTCCAAAATTGTATTCCAAAACGGCCCTATAGATTCATATTGGTGTAAGAAGTTTTCCAAACAAAATTTGAAAATCAGGTTGCCAAACACCCTTTTTAGAATGTTATAGGTATAGGAGGTTGTTTGAAAAAGTGAAAATTTCCCAAATTTTCATAAGACCCCGTTTAAAAATACCCCTTTAAGTTTGTATAGGGTGTAGGGACTACTTTCAAAAACAGTCTTACTCGCATTTTTGAAAGCCCTCGACTTCTTACAAAACAACATTGTACCTTGACAACAACATGATCGGCTGCAAGTTAATATGCTTTTTCGGAGAAGTGCCGCCACGACAAGAGCGCACCAAGAAGAAGCCATACGCCGGAGGAAATCGGGCAGGAACAGCTTGCGGGCAGACCGACACCGAAGAAGAACCGGGCAAGCTGGCAGAGAGGACTTCACAAGTCTTGTCTGTCAGGTTGTTCGGCACAAGAGTGCAGAGAGCGCAGCTCTTTGCGCAGGTCAAGGACGGCAGTCTTGCCCAGTGGATGTGATGCCTTGCGTCATATCCTACTGGGTATTATCTGGCGCATAGCAGGCGGCAGATTTGCAGCTTCGCTGCACCGCGTTGCCCCTACCCCGCGCACGGCGCTCTCTGCGTGACCCCAGAAAGGAGAGATGGTCGCTGAAACTGACCCGACACAATGGCCGCGCCGGAAAGCACGGCACTTATAACCCAAAGCACAATGACCGCAGTTTTGATATTGCCAACAGCGAGCATATCGACCCGGAACGTGTCCAGCAAAACATCTATTGGGATTGCTACAACGGCATCCGTTCTGCCTTGCAGCCCAAAGATGTGGATAGTCTGGCTGACACCTTTGAAGAAGTCGAAAAGCTCTACTACAAACTCCATTACACCAACTTCACCGAAAGACAGAATGAGTGCAACGCCAAAATCCGGCACACCGAGCGAAACCGTTCTCCCGAAGATTTGCTTACCAGCAAGAAAACCTGCCCCGAAGAAAGCATCTATCAGCTTGGAACGCTGGAGAGCCACGCTTCGCCCAAAGAGCTTTTTCAAATCGTCACAGAATTCATGGACGAGTTCCATGAGCGTTTCGGCAAACACGTTCACATTCTGGATTGGGCCTTGCATCTGGATGAGGGGACTCCGCACATCCACGAACGCCATGTGTTTGACTGTGAAAATAAGTATGGAGAGATTGCTCCGCTGCAGGACAAGGCATTGGAAG
>OJJU01000375.1_pt1 | contig 17585 bp, 20 predicted proteins | sample 1596141 | NCBI WGS metagenome assembly OJJU01 (sample SAMEA4350150, study PRJEB24818) | metagenome | biome: human; feature: gut; material: faeces | place: Denmark | collected 2013-09
GGCCAGATGTAGGCATTCTCCGTCTACTTGCTTTCAAGATGACCCACACCGACAAGAACTCCACCTCTCTATTCGTCGACAGCGTCAGATGTGTATAGTAGACAGGTGAAGCCCTTGGCCTCCTCCACCCGCTTTGCCGGGTTGGCCGGGCAGAACACCTTTGCCGCCACGGCATAGCTCTCCGGGCCGGAAAGACGCACCACGGCAATGCCGCCTGCGCCGGGTGCGGTTGCAATGGCCGCGATCGTTGAATGTTCCATGATGGTGCTCTCCCTCCGCTCTCAAATCAGAATTATTGTATCACAAATTCCGGGGTGTTTCCACCCTTGAACCTACCTAATTTTTCAAGATAGTTCAATATTTACGGTTATTTGCGAATCGCTGAAAACTTGCCAATTAGTAACAAGTTAGTAACACGAAAACCGTTAGTTTTCCTGCTTCACTTCCGGCAGACCCGCAAGGGACGTACCAAGCGAAGCAACGCCCGCAATAAAGGCAGTTTCCGCGATCAGCTCTACATTGAGCGCACCGCTTGCCGCCTGTGTTGCGAACATTGCAAGCCCGGTCTGTACGGCGGTCTTAGCCGCGCGAACTCCTGCCGCTGTCCACCACTCGACACTAACCAGATTCTTCATATTAGCCGCCTACCTTTCATTCTACGCCAGCAATGGCGCGCCATGTATTCTTTCCCACAATACCATCAACGGCCAGATCGTGGGCTTTCTGTGCCGCTCTCACAGTGTTTTCGGTGTTCTTGCCAAAGACACCATCAACGGGCAGACCAAGCAACCGCTGAAGCATCTTGATTGCGCTCTTTTCGGTCTGCGTGGAACTGCCGCGCCGGACGGTGGGCATGATGAAAGAGTGGTGGGAAGTGTAGTTGTACACGCCCTTTTGAGTGCAAAGCCAAGTTGCCTTAGTTTTGCGCACGTCCACATGAACAAAAGCCGCCGTGCCGTACCAGTACACGCCCACACCGCCGAAAGTGTTACTTGCCAGAATCGCAAGAGCAACAGGGTTAAGTTTGCCCGTTGGGTCTTTCACATCTGCCGCAATGCCGTACAGGTGCTTAGACGATTTAGCCCCGCCCACAGCGGCGTTGTGCTTTACGCACCGATAGCCGCTTGTGATCTTTAGCGGAGTATCGTACACGGTGCGGATGGTCTGCAACTTCTGCACAAGCATTTCATCCACCATCTGTGCCGAACAGCCGCACGAACACTGAAATTCGTTTCGGGTGAAGTTTTTGGTGATCGGGGTTTTGTCCCCGGCCTTGAACGTAATAAGCGTAGACATAAGATCAACCGCCCTCTTTTTCTGCCTTGTTCTTCAGCACTTCAATAGATTTCGTAATCACTTCAGGAATAGGAACGCCCATCAAGCCCGCGTTCTCAATGATGGAGATCGTTTCATTGGCGACAAAGGCCACAACCGTTGCGTCACGAATGAAGCTAGAACCCATAATGAGATCAAGGCGGCAAGCCACAAGGACGATCAGCAGAGAAACACCCTTGCGGCACAAGCCTTTCCAGCCCGCCAGACTTTCAAGCGATCCCGTTTCGGTCTTGCGGGAGTTGTGGAAAATGCCCGCGACCATAAGCCCGGTGACATAATCCACCGCCATAAACAGGATCAGGGTTTTCAGTGCGGCATCCCACCCACCAAACAGAGAAGCGATGTACCCCCCTGCAATGCCAATAGCAACACAGATTTTGTCTTTCATGTTCATTCATCCTTTCAGATTTTCGTTGTGATAAAGGGAAAGCCGCTGTACAGGCGTTTAGAAGCCCATACAGCGGCTTTTCTTACTTTATCCGGGTAAGTTCCTTACTCTGCCAGTTCGGGGCATTCAAGGCTTTCCAGAACGTCCTTAACCTGTGCTTTCAGCTTGTCGGGAACGTCCGCGAAAGTTTTCTTGCCCTTAATGATAAGGGTTGCATAGATAACAGCCATATCACTCACCACCTTTCTGAATAGAATTATGAAAAGATTGAAGATCAATCCTTTTCACCGTCCAGAATCGCCTTGACTTCTGCTTTCAGCTTTTCGGGAACATCGTCAAGGGTCTTTTTGCCTTTGCGGATCAGATCAGCGTACACTTTAGCCATAATGAAAACTCCTTTCTTACTGGATCATCTCGTACACATCGCACAGCGCAAGCTGTGTTTCCGTAAGCTGATCGGACAGTTCAGCGTTGGCCTGTGCCTGTTTCAGAATGTACTCATTCTTATCATACTGAACCATGTTGTACTCGAAGCCGTTGAACTCAGTTTCCGTGCCTACGTTTTCGGAAACCGCTTCAATGTTGGTATTTTCCCAAACGCTGTAATCGTCAATCACAACGCTTTCGGGCTTGATCGTGCTTCTTACTTTGCCATAATCAACCATTTTTAAGCCGCCTTTCTCTGAATTACTTCTTGATAGTATCTATCAGCGTCCGCTTGTACGGGCGCGATATACTTAGCTTGTAACCTGTAACTATCACAGTGCTTTAACCAGCCCTTGTAAGAATTGATGGAACACCATTCCGAATATCGCATCATCTGCCCATTTTCGGTTTTCTTGCGAATACTGTTCATCTTTTGCTTGAAAGATTTACAACTGCTTTTTCTTAGTAAGGTGAAGTTCAAAAATGATCTGTACCCCACAAAATCCAGTCCACGAACATAAGTCGGGAAGATTTGCCAGTTGCCTTTTACAGTCAAATGCAGTTCCGTTTTGAAGTATCGTTTAACTTCCTTTTGCAGTTTGTGAAGTGCTTCTTTACTGCTTCCGAAAATAACAATATCGTCCATATATCGGAAAGCGTGTTTGACGTGCATTTTCTCTTTAAGCCAATGATCGAACGAAGATAAGTAAAAATTACCGCAATACTGCGACAGATAATTTCCAATCGGGATACCTGTTTCCGGGTCAATATCTTCATCAAGTAACCAGATGTTGCGCATATCCTCAATACTTGCCGTGGATATGCTGTCTATGATTTCATCCAATAACCAAAGCAATTCAGCGTCTTTGAACAACTTTCTGAATTTTGCCTTTAGGATTGCGTGATTTATGGATGGGTAAAAGTGCCGCACATCCAGCTTGAAACAGAATTGACAGTTAGGAACATCTTTCCGCATCGCTTCTTGAACATCATGCAAGGCGGCGTGAATCCCTTTGCCCGGTATCGCTGAATAGGTGTTACTTGTCATGTTCCGCAACAAGTACGGCTCAATGACTTGCAAAATCGCCCATTGGCAAATACGATCCGGGAAGTAAGGGAGTTTGAAGATTTCCCGCTCTTTTCCGTTTTCTTTCCTTATGAACTTTTCATAAGGAGATGTGTGATAAGTGTGATTGACAAGCATTTCCTGAAGTTTGATTAGGTATTCTTCAAGGTGCGTGTCAACCTCTTTTACTTCAGCGTACCAGCCCTTTCCTTTTCTCGCGTTCCTGTGCGCTTCTTTCAAATTGTCCATTGAGCAAATCTTTTGATAAAGATTTCCGTAACGCTTCATTTATTGAATGTTCCTTTTGTATGCACTTGAAACCGAATCTTCAACCTCTGAAAATTGTTTGAAAGTTAATTTTCAAAGTCTACCAATACAGCTAAAAGTTATTTTTAACTTCCCTTGCGGGCTGACTGTTTTGCCATGTGGCAGGGTATTCAAGAATACAGAGATTATATAGAAACAGCCGGGGTGTTTTGATTTACCCCGGCTGTATCGTGCATTTACTGACTGCCTGCTGATATTCCGATTGCGATTAGAAGTGGCATTGTTGAGATTCCAATAGAAAGTCCCTGATTTCAGACCATTATTCCATTTACTGCCTAATTTAGTGACCTTTTTCATGGTTTCTTTTTATCTGCCGCTTGTTGCCAATCGTTTGTAAACAACAATACTCCTTGAACCACCCGATTTTACTTGTTAAGTGGCCTGTTTACGCGGCCTTTTTGGACGGAATATACACCGACCGCCCGCCGATATTCCGAACGCGATAAGAAGCGGCATCGTCGAGAACCCAATAGAAAGCCCCCGATCTCAGACCACTATCCCAACCACCGCCCAATATAGCGACCCGCCAACCAGCGTTATAGTTCCAATAGTAGTCACCGACAGGAACGGCAGTATTACCGTTGTGTTCAGCGGGAACAAACAGCCAATCGAAGTTTTCAGAGTAGCCAAAGGCGGAAATATAGCCCTCACCATAGCAGGGGCAAATCCCGGTATCCTGATAAGGCGTGTTCCCGGTATCGTCTGCAAAGCCATGATCTGCAACGTACAGTCTGCCAAACTTACCAGCCGCATCAAAAGGAGTGGGATTCTGGATATTCATACCGTCAACCCAGCCCCAGATATTGCCCCAGAAGTTTTCTTCACCGCGATAGGACACGATCTGAATACCGTTCGCGTTGGTAACTGCGCCGCTGTCGTTGCCCAGTTCAGCAGTTGCGCCCGTATACTCTGCCATGTTGGACGAAGTATCATCCGTCTTAGAAACCGCACCGTTACCAATAGCGGACTGCATATTGAAAGAAGCGTACTCAACCAGCATGAGCAGTTGAGAAGCGGCCACGGTTGCGGCGTATGCCTGTTCCCAGCCCTTACCGCGATTGTTTGCCAGCTTGCGGGTATTGGCACGGGTCAGATTTTGGGTAAGGCCGGACATGGGCTTCACGGCGGCGATACTGGACAGCATATCGGCGGAGAAGTCCGCCACCTGTGCATCATCCAGAATATAAGCACTTGCGGACGCATCCCAAAGAGAACCCTCAAAGGCGGCAAGGTAAATATAATCGTTCTCGTTGCCGTTCTCCATGAAAGCCGGATGCACCTTGAACCCGGTTTCCGGCTCATCACAGATGTAATAGCGAATCTTGCGGGTGTAGTGGCCGTGATTCTCGCCCTCTGTCACGATTTCGGTTTCCAGCGGTACGACCTTGTAATAGAACTTAGGCTGTTCCACCATTACCTGTACAGGAGTACCAGCGGCATAAGTACCCGCATACTGTCCGCTTTCAATGGTGACGCTCTGCGCCAGCTTGCCAGTAGTGGAGAAAGCACCCTCGCCGTAGTAGGCTACAACCTTACCGTCATTCGTGACGTTGCAACGGCGGCGGCCGCCAAAGCAATGCACCGAATCAAAGGCGTGTCCGCCAGTCTTGCCGAACGCGCCCGCCAGTCTGGTAAACTTCTTGTTCTTGAAATCCACCTCAACGCCGTAAATGTGGGCATCGGTGTAGCCTACGAACGCCTGAAGATCGGCAATCTTTGCTTCCAGTTCCTCAATATCGCCAATCGTGGCAACGGCGGCAGGGTCAACTTTCAGATTCACGCTGTCCGCATTGCCCACGGTGGTAACAAGCTGGATGTATGCGCCGGAAACGGTGATCCCGTTGTAAGGCGGCATATAGCAGTTGCCAGAGGTTTCAATAGTAACCGCATACAGGATTTCGCCCGCGTCCGGGTCTTTGGCGTACAGGCCAAGGGCTTTCATGTTGTAACCAGCGGTCAGATCGGTATTGGTAAAAGCCGCTTCCAGCTTGATAGCAACATTGTTAGTAATCGTCTTTTTGGAAATAAGGCTTGTCTGCTTCACGTTGGAAAGGGCGGTGAGGGCTTCCAACTGCGACAGGGTGTAGGTGGTGCTGGACGCGGAAACTTTGGTAAACTCAATGTTACCCACGCCCGCAATCATCTTAGCAATCAAAGCCTGTCCTTTTGCCGTGATAACCAGCTTAGAAAATTCTGCCATAGTGATGTTTCCTTTCTGTTTTAGTTCATTTCATTAAATTCAGTGAAAACAACACCCGCTATGTTCAAAGCATCGCTGTTTACATTGAACTTTTCGTTGAAATCGTTCGTGATCGTCACCGATACGCTGTTTACCAAACCACCGCCATGAATAGCCGCGCCGCTAACTGTGGTGTTTTCGGTGCTGTCATTCGTGATAAAGAGGTGTTCGGTGCTGATCGGTGCGCCGCCAAAGCCCGCTCTACCGTTGACAACGTGGTTTTCCTCGCTGTCGTTAGTGATAAATTGGAAAGCCGCGTCAACTGTACCGCCGCCCACTTTCGTATCACCTGTGATAGAGTGGCTTTCTTGAAAGTCGTTCGTGATAAAGAAATTTTGCACAAAGCATACGCCGCCACAAATCAGAGCAAAGCCGCTTGCATTGCATGGAATGTTGTTCCGGGAAACAACGATCATGTTGCAAGGAATCATGGTATCAAGCGTGAAATCCAGTTCTTCAGCCTGTCCGAAAAGTTCAAGGTCTGTGAAAATGGAAATCTTGTAATGATCGTAGTCCTTAACAACAGTGAAATTGTTTTCACCACATAAAGCGATCAGCTTACCCAACAGGGCTTTCAGCGTGTAAGGAATGGTATTGAACCACCGCGTTTGCACTCTGGAACGGCGGCTTTCAAGGGTATCTTCCTTAGATGGTAAGATGTTCAAAATCTGTTCAAAGCGGCTGATTCCGTATTCATCCGCCGTTGCGATGAACTCATTTTGAAGAACCCGATCCGTTGCGTTCCAAACAAGAACAAATTCCGGGTTTTCCGCTTCCAGTGTTACCCGGTATTCTTGAAACTCTGCCATGATGGGCGGCAGATAAGACACAAGATCGACATTGCGGATCATGCGCTTGCACCCCCAAACATGGGAACTTCATACCGCCCCAAGGTCAAGTTTTCCGCCGTGCCGTTGATCCGCGTGTTGTCAATATCCACAATGCCCTTGATACTCAAAAGCCTTGTTTCAATCTGACTTACACGCACCACAAGGAACGCCGTATCAGCCCACGATTTGCGCAACTCCAACAGGTAATCAGAAATTGCCGTGTTGATGGAGTTTTGCAGATTAGACCAGCTATAACCGCTGTCAAACGTCAAGGTGGTTTTCACTTGCACCTGTACCGCGTCCGCGCTCTTAACTGAAACAACGTGACCGATAGGGGCTAAACCGTAGCCATCGCCCGCGTTTTCGGGCGGGTCAATGGTGTTCTGGACAGTTTCAAGCAGGGTGCTGGATGCAATGCCATAGTCAGAGTTAAGGATCGTGAGAAGCACCGTTCCGCCCGTGGTGAGTTTCTTTTCTGCCGCCGCTGTGTAAACGGTGCGCAACCAGTCCGCCGCATCCCCGGAAAGGGTGTTGATGGTGGATTCATACCATGACTTGACCTTAACAGATGGGATCATGGACGCGGGGGAAATATCGCTGTTCCACACCCGCGTTACCTTAGTGCTACCAACGCCGGGAATGCTGTTGGTTTTGGTAAGGTAATCTTGCACGTTGCCGCCGAACGCTTTTTCGTTGAAAGAATCGAAGTACCGCTTGCGTAATGCTTCAGTATCTTCTTCATCCTCGCCGGGGATCAGAACGCCCGTAAGTTCGGCAGTTTCCAAGCCCTCAATGTATTCAATCGGGATCATTGTTCCCAACTGCTGATTGCCAACAATACCGGGGGTTTCGCACTCAACCTTATATTCACCGTCCGCGATTTGTTCAACAACTTTGAAATTGAGTGAACTAATATTGAACCGCTTTCCCGTAACATCAATGTTTTTCGGGGTAAACTCGCCTTTTAAGATTGCGTGGGTTGCTTCATCCGGGGCAATGCCACGTTCTTTGCAACGGCGGATCAAAAACTCACGGCTTGCCGTGTCGCCGTATGCTTCACGCAAAATCGTGTCAAGTTCGATATACAAAAGCTGAAATTCAAACGCCGTGGGGGAATGGGTGTCCCACAAAATAGAACCCTCGCGTTTGTCAAACTTGTCAGATACCCGCTTGAGCATCCGATCAAGAATTACTTCATGGGTTTCGCCCTCATACATCAAAAATTCACCTCTCTTTCTGCTTGAACGTCTCCAAAGATGGTATGGGCGGTAAAGGTGCAATGCACCACGCCTTTTTTGGACGTGTCAAAATCGAAGTCCGAAACGCTTGTGATCCGATCATCACAAGTGAGGGCTTCCGTGATCCTGCGCTCCAATTCCGGGCATACCCATGCAACGGGCTGTCCGTACAGATCAAGCGTTTCAATGCCGTAATTCCACGAATAGATAACGTATTGATAGCGTTCGGTTTGCAAAATCTTGAAAATGGCTTGCCGCATTGCTTCTTGACCGTCCGTGTACCCACGAATCACCTTATTGTCAAGTTGCATTAGGTGGGTGTAGGTAGGCTGTTGGGTGATCTCAAAATCCTTATCCAGAAATCCAGTAGTTGATGGAATCATTATACCCACTCACCTTTCACTTCTGGAATTGGCTTGATACGGTTAATCACAATGTACTTCTGTCCGCCTTGCTCCCGGATCAGCAAAACCGCGTCACCTTTTTTCAGAGCGTTATAGACTTTCATTTTCTTCTTGTTTTTGACCTCGTATTGCAAAGTAACAGGTTGAGTTGGACCGTGTACGCCTGTATGATTATGTTGTAATTTTTCGGTTTTCAACGAAAATTCAACGTCACATTCATAATCGGTGACATTGCGGCACAACACAAGCTGTTCTTCTTCCAAAACCAGCTTTTGATCTACTTGAATTTTCAAGGGTGAATCGCTTGTAACCTCGCCATAACAAACTTGCGTAGGTTTGGACGCTTCATATACTTCCTTTGCGGCTCTTTTGATTTCTCGTAAGAGTGCAGTATAATCAGGCAACAAACTCACCCCCTCGAAGCGTTAGGGTCATAGAATGTTCATCCAGCTTAAAAGTGTGGGTTGCCCGCTCCACAAGCATGAAGTTTTTCACTTTCATATCTCCCAAATCCAGATTTACAATAATCATGCTCCCCGCTCTTACTCTAGGATCACCAAAGGCGTTCTGAATCTTCAAGTTTCGGGTCTTTTGATTGTATAACTTCAAAAGTGCGTCCGCTTTCGATTGCCCGTTTTCGCCCTTAGATAAAGTATCGTAATACTGCAAAACGCCCCATTCGTTAATGTGTCCGCTGTCCTGCGCAATGTAAACATCCCGCTTTCCAGTGGATTCATTTTCATAGGTCAGCTTGATTTTGTTATAGGTGCTATTGTCAATGCTTGCCGTATATTCAAAATTTTCGCCCGTCACTTCATCAATCATAAAATACGCACCCTGTTCACCAACGCGCATATCAGAAAGATTTTTGAGGGTCAGCTTTCCAAAATCATCATACAGAACGAACATTTGCTTTGTGTTCTGCATGGTGAGATCAAGGGCGTTTTCGATCATCTCAAAAAGTGAAGTGTTATCTTCCACTCTTGAGGGGATTTTATAGCCCGTATCTGCGATACTTCCTAAATTCAAGTTGAAGTCGGCACCGACCATTTTTATAAAGTCGGATGCAGTTTTGTTTTTATAAACATAAGTATCCTTATTTTTCAGATACCGCAACTGATCGTAGGCGGTGATCTTGACAAGTTCATTCTTACTTCCTTTCTGTGTAAAGGCAAAACCAAAGAAAACAGGCTTGCCATCCACCTTTAAGCGGACGGGCGAACCCTCGGTAAACTTGATGATCTCATCCCGTACAATGGTAAATTCCAGCTTGCCGGGGTTGCTTCTACGTTCCGTAGTCCATGTGATACCCTCTTGAACAGCGGGGAAATAGTTCTGCCCGCTTTTCGGATCAGTAATCATAAATTCTACGTTCATAAAAGCACCCCCTTTTAGCTGGATTCCGGCAAAGTCAGGACTTGACCGGGCTTAATTAAGTTCGGATTGCCGCCGATAACGGACTTGTTGGCGTTGTAAATATCCGTATACTTGCTACTGCTACCGTAATACTTCTTTGCAATGGCACAAAGAGAATCGCCGGATTTCACAGTGTAAGTCTGTCCAGCGGTAGGCGTGGGGGCGGTTTCTGCCGACCTCATAGCCTGTACCGTGGCTGTGATCGTGGAATCATCGTTTTCTTGAATATTCACAAGTTTTGTTCTGTAATCTCGCCATTGCTTCAGATTGATTTTCACCGTCAAATCTAAGCCCTGTCCGGCATCCTCAACGATGGTATAATCTTCAAGTGTCACTTTGAGGTTAGTAGAGAACAAAATCCGTCCGTTCGGCTTCATCCGAACAACAATGAACTGAAACGGTTTTTTGCTTGTTTTCAGGCGTTCAAAGTAGGCAAGAAAGAAACTTGCTCCCAAAAAGCCCGACTTATACAGAGCAAACGGATAGTTGGTTTGCGGGATCATGCACTCAAATTCAACATCGGTCAACTCTGCTTTCTTTAACAGGTTGACTTGCCCCTCATCAATCAAGGTGATTGTTTTGTTGGCGTTGTTGATTTTGGTTGTGATCTTGCTAGGGGTAACGGGCAGTAAACAATACTTCAGGAAAACCATGTAACCATTGCTCATTACTCATGCACCCCCTCTGCGGCTGTGTCGATTGCTTCAGCTACACCCTCTGCCATAACAGAAACAACACCATCCAAATCCATACCGTTAGAAATGTTGTTATTCATGCCAGACATATCAATTTTCACTTCAGCAGTCGTAAAGCGGTTTATTACTTCCTGTTCGGCAATATCTCTCAGATACTTCAAATCTTCATCCGTAATATCCAGAGAATTTTTAATTGCCCCGGTGTTTCCGGCTATATCTTTCACACCGTCACCAATGCCCGCTGTGTAATCGCTAAGATCAACAGAGGGTGCAATGGAATCCATGTTGAAAGTTTTGTTGAAAAAGTCGGAGATTCCACCGACAACGCCATCTCCAAAATCTGCACCCATGCTGAACGCATCCCCGTAGGAAATGCGATCCATAGTGTAATCAGACGGATCAAGCGTTTTCGGCTTGTCGCCCCCGGCGTTCTCAACAGTGGTGTTGATTTGGGCTTGAATCTTATCTTGAAATCCTTGAACTGCGCTTTGCAGATCAGAACCAAAGATAGTATCAAGAATACCAGCCGCCGAAGATACGATAGACACGATGAAGTTAAACAGCGATAGGAACATAACTTCAATCGCGGCGATGGGATCAGTGAAGATCAGACCGAAAGCCGCCGCAAAATTGGCAAGCATATTCCAAAAACTCACGCCAAGCGTGATAACGCTGTTAATCAGGGAGATAATGGTATTTAGGATGAACGCACCGCCTACGGCGATAACACCCGTGATAATACCAACGCCGGACTGTGTAACGCCCGTTACCTGTGCGATTGCGTTTGTAACCGCCAAAAGCACGGCTATAAGGGCGATAACGCCCATGACAATCCACGTTACCGGGGAAGCAAGGAACGCCGTATTTAGGCCGTATTGCGCGGCTGTGGCGGCGGCTGTGGCTGTCACCTCTGCGCCAGTAGCGGCGGCGTGGGCATACGAAGCAACCGCAAGGGCAATTTTTACGCCAGCGTTCACAACTTCAATCGCCTTTACTGCAAGTTGCCACCCGTAATAAGCCATCAATGCCGCTGTTACGCCGCCGATAATAGGAGAAATCCACCCCCAGTTGTTGGCTACCACATCGGCAACGGTAAGCGCACCCTGCGCGATCCACGAAAGAACGGTAAGCATGACCTGTAAGCCGCCTGTAATGCCCTGTACAACGGTTTCGATGGTAGGCCAGTTACTATTAACGGCATCAACGAAAAGCAGTACACAAGGGTACAGCCGCCCGCCGATCATCTCTTCCATATCGCCCCAAGCGTTTGTCATCTGGATGATCTTTCCCTCCGGGGTGTTGCTCATATTCTCATACAAGCCCGCCCAAGATTCTTCAATGATTTCGGAAATAGTAGCCGCCGCTTGCATATCACTGGACATATTGGCGTATTCTGCGCCCAACTCCTGTGTGATCTGTGCTTGCGTTGCTGTCCCCTCAATAATTGCTTTCTGAACATCCGTGACTTCAAAGCCCTTTTTCGTCATAGCGTCATACGCGCCGGACATCATCTTGCCCAAACCCGTTGCGTAATCAACTAACGCCGTGGAATCCAATGCACCGCCGCCAGACATACCCATAGCGTAATCTGCCAGCGTGTCCATCATCGTTGTAATAGCGTCCGCATCCGTGAAGTAGGTGGAGAACTCGCCAGCCGCCGCAATCATAGCTTCATCGCCATAAATGCCCCGGCCTTGAATCTCACTTGCCTTGCTCGTGATCTGATCGAAAGCCGCCGTCAACGCCTGTGTCTCAGCAGAAACAGGCACTTTCACTTCATCAACGCTGTTCTGAATAGCGTTGATCTGATTCACGGCATCAGTGGTATCAGCCGAAACGTCAACTTGATACTGTGCCACGGCATCCGTGGTAAGCATATTCGCTAAGACGCTTGCAAGCTGTGTTTCCGCATTAAGCTGTGTGTTAAATGCCTGTGTGGTTTCGCCCACAAAGTCCAGTGCTTTCTTTACGCCCGCAATGCCAATGAAAGAAGCAACCGCCCCTTTGATGGTCTGTGCAAGCATATTCGCTTCAACTGTACCTTGTTCGATGGTGGAGTTAAAACGCCCCTGTTCGTCCACGTTGTCACGAATATAGCGTTCTGTGCCGCTCACGGTTTGCGACAACCGCAAATAAGCATCATTCGCCGCCTGTACGTCCATGTTGTCAACGGCACTGTTAAGGGCTTGCTGTGCCTGTACAGCTTGATCCAACTGCCCCCGTAACTGTTCCAACTCCGAATTAGCGGCGTTAGTACCCATGTTTAAGGGGTTGTTCTCAATCTGCACGATACGATCTTGAATCGCCTGTAAGCGGCTTTGCATACCGCTTAGATCAGTAACCGCGTTTGCGGGGAACAAGTCAACGCTTGCCGCCGTTTCAGCGATCCGCTGTTGAGTGTCGTTCAATGCGACAAGCATTGTATTAGCACTCTCTATTTCCTGCTGGAAACGCTCTATACCCGTGTTCTCAAACACGTTCATATTGTCAGCTTGCCAGTTGAACGGAACATTTACCGGGGCTTGTGTAGGCTCAACCTGTGGGGCATCCTGCACGGTGGGCGTTGCGCTGTACACCTGTGAGGGAACATTGCCCATCAAGTCATTAAGCCGCTCCTGCCGCTCAATTACGTTGTCAATCGCGCTTGACAGACTGCCCAACTGCAACTGTGCAACGGACGAATCAAGATCAAACGGGTTTGTTTTCAAGTAATCAAGCGCGGTCTGCATTTGGCCTAACTCGCGGTTGATCCCGGCAATCTCTGCCGCCGAATCCCCCGGCATGACGAATAGGTTTTGACCCACGTTGTTAATTGCGTTCTGATAGTTCAAAATGTTGTTCAATCTGGTTGAAATATCTTGAATCTGCTTTTCAGATTCAGACACGCCAGAAAGTTCAACAGGTACGGTGATACCATCGGGAACGTCAATTTGCGGCTGTTCCGTAATTTCAGCACTCACGGGAACTTCAATCCCAGCGGGTACGTCAATTCGGGGTTGCTCTACAACTTCCGCCGTTACAGGTACGGTGATACCATCGGGAACGTCAATTTGCGGCTGACTTTCCACAACGGGGATCACCGGGACTGTAATGTTTGGAGTTGCAACCCCCAAATCTGGTAAGGTGGTGTCCACATCTCCAAAGGAAAAAGAGGGTGCTTCAATGGCTTGCATCGTGTTTTCAAAAGACTGCATTGCCGCCGTAGCCCGGTTAATACCGCTCATATCTACGCCCGCGTTCATCGCGGATTGCACGTTTTCAATAGCGATAGTGCCAGCGTTTGCGGCGTTGACAATATCCATCATGGGATCGGAAAAATTGTCATACAGTTCGATTGAAGTCTTGATAGAAGCCATTTAATCACCGTCCTTTCCGACTTGCTTTCCTCTCAAGTTCTTTTTTCTGCCTTGCATCATCTTCTTGTTTGATCCTGATGGACGCGATCACGAACGCCTTTTCCCGTTCGTCCATCTCAAGAAATTGGGATGGTAAGATGTGCAATTTCAAGAGGGCATAGAAAGCAAAACTTGCTTCCCAATCGCCCTCTTCAATTAGTTTTTTGCTTCATCCACCAGATCGTTGAAAGAGGTGTTGAAGCCCTGAAGATTCTGGACAAAGGCAACCAGAGCGTTGTACTCGCCCGGATCGTCCACCATTGCCATCAGCAGATCATCCGGCTTTTTCACGCCGTAACTGTTCTGAAGTTCGACATTGTACAGATCGGGGGTGACGATGGACTTGATAAGCAGTTCCTTAGTGTACTTGCTACCGTCCACATGGGGGCGGTACAGGTTAGGCTTGCCAGTGACGGGAACTTCTTTGGTGCAATCCTCGCGGATTTCATCGTTTTCCTTAGAGGTGATATGCCGGAACTCCCAATCAAGGGGCTTGCCGTTGGCATCGCACAGAGAAGCGGTAACAGGGTGGAAAACATTTTCCTTAACCTTTTTGTTCGCTTTCATAAAATAGGAAAAATTAGACATTTTCTGTACCTCTCATTCTTTACAAAGAAAAGCCCCCGAATGGGTACATTTCCACATCCGGGGGCAACGATCTTAGTTAGTGGCGAAACCGTCCAGTTCGGTGAAATCTTCCGGGATGGAATAATCATCGAACGTGCCGGAAATATCCTCATCCAGATACTCCGAATCGGCATCGAACTTAGCCAGCGTGCCGCCATCGGTCAGACAGTCGTAGAAAACAACGGTCTGACGCTGTGCCGCGCTTGCCGGGTCATCGTTCGTGACCTGAATTTCAAAGTAGGTGTCCTCGCCCGTGCGCTTGAAATCTGCCAGACATTCACGCATTACAGACTGATTGTAATGCGCCTTGCCGGAGTAAGTGCCTTCCTGTGCAACGGACTTGTGGCCGATCATAATCGTGCCAAGGCGGGGAACTTTGGATTTGGTCTTGTCGATCTTTGCTTCAAAGTTGATGATCTGCATGAAGTTATAGCGGCGATCACCAATAGTGACAAAGCATTCCGCCAGACGCGCGGAAATCGCGTCCTTAGACTTCATAAAAACATTCGTAGGCTGTGCCATACTGCATTAACCCCCTTTCTTTAAGACACGCAAACGGACATATACAGCTTGCCCATTGCGTTGATAACAGAGATTGCGCCGGAAGTCACAACGGACTTTTTGGTGTCGCCCTGTGCAACCGTAATATCAGAATCCTTGAAATCCTCGATAGCACGGATTTTCTGAAGTTCGTTGTGAAGTTTCACAAGGTCAGCCCAAAAAGAGGTACGACCCGCCGCATCGTTGGGAACCGCGCCCAGATACTTAGTCGCAAACAGAACGGCGGTATCATTGGCGATCTGATCGATCACGCGGATAGTCTGGTTATCCTTGAAAATATCACCGCAAGTATCAGTGGTAGATACCATAGTGTTAATATCATCAAGGACGCGGGGAACGCCGTTGACGTTGTGGAAAGTGAACTCACCCGCCTTGATAGCCTTTTCAAGTTCTGCCTGTGTATAGTTCAGATCTGGGGTGAACTCGCCATCATAGATCACGTTCTGGTTAGACTTGTTGACCTCACAGCCGCCAGCCGCGCCAGTGACCCAGTAGACAAGGCTTGCTTCATCTGCGCCATCGTCCAGCACCTTGTTTTTGACGCTGATAGTACCCATGTAGTCCGCTTCCTTGTACTGATACAGGACAAGCTGGAACTTCTTACCGACCTCATCACGCATACGCTTGTTGAACGATGCAAACAGGCTCTTAGTTGCCTTGTCAGTGGTGACAACGCCCATAGAGTTGAACGCATACGGCTCAATCTTATCAAGATAGGTCTGGTATGCGTCACTCGTACCCGCGCCATTCTCGCCGCCAGTAAGCGGAGTAGAAGCGGTAACGGCAAGCGTAGCATCCTTTTTGAAAGCAACATAGTCGTTGTCAGTCAGTGCGCTTACCTTGTCCACGGTCTGCGCATCCACCTTAGACAGTCCCATATAGGTGGACACATCAAACAGAGAATCGTTATCCGCGTTCTTCTGGATCACGATCTTCAGATCATTGCCGCGCGTACCGCTGTACTTTGCCGTAGCAAAGGTGTTGCTTGCTTTCTTGCCGCCGCCGTTCAGACGATAGGCGTACAGGGTCTTTGCTTTCTTGAAAAGATCACGCAAGCCTTTCATCTTATCATCGGTATAGGCGTAGCCGAACAGCTTCATAGTGGACTTCTGGAAATCACCGTTAGTGACTTCAAAAACGCCGTTCTCGTTGCCCCAGTCCAGCATAAGGGGCATGGTAACAGTGCCACGATCAGACAGCGTAGCGGATGCAGATGCAAGCGATACGAAGTTGATGTAAGCACCGGGCAGAATCTTGTTCTGCGTTACGAAAGTACCGCCGCCAAGTGCCATTTTACTCACCTTTCCTTTCTTCAGATAGGTTTCTTATAGTATTCTTTGATAAGATTATCCACCTGTTCGATGGTATAAGTCTTATCATCTTCCAACAGCGCGTTAAGCAGATCACGCCGATTGAACCAGCGTTCCGCTTTCACAAGCTGTTCTTTGGTAAATGCGGGCGGCTGTTCAGCCGCTTTAGCAGTCGTGTTTTTAACCGCCATCGTTCACATCTCCTTTGATCTCCAATGTTTCCATCGGCTCACAGTCGTATTTCTTAACCATGAAGCAATCATAATTTGCGAAAAAATTTAACACGTTATCAACGATTTTGTGTTCCATCTTGTCAGCTCGCATCAAATCCCCGTCAACCGTGATAGTTTCCAAACAGCTACACAGCCGTTCGGCTGTATCGTTGCACTCTGCCTTTGCCCTATCCCGATCAGCGGGAAAGAACTGGATGCAGAATTGATGTTGTCTGAAATATCTACGATCACGGAAAAGGTTGTGCGTAGGCTCTAAGACGGAAATAAAAAAACAAGGCTCTTTCAAGCCTTGTTCCTCTTTCTCTGTGTAAGTCGTGAAATCATCGCCAAATTCAGCATTTAAGGCAATGCTGATAGCTTCAATAATTGAATTTATCATTTGATGCACTCCCCTAAAAACTGCTTAATTTTCGCTTCAAGGACTTGCGGGGCTATCGTCTGTATTTCCTGTTCGGATATGGTAAGCATGAATTGACCTTGCACCCAACCTGTATGATTAGCTGTTCGGTGTCCATACTCCACATAAGAAGCGTACTCAACGGGATTCACAATATCAATCGTCAAGAGATTTCCTTTGTGATTGATCTGCAACGAATCGGCGTAGGCTTTGGCATCGCCCCAGCCTTTACCGCTTGCCGCTTCTTCATGCGTTGCTGAAGTCCAGCCCCGGCGCAACGTGCCGCCCATCTTTCCAGATGGGTTTACACGTTTGGCGTAGGTATCGCCCGCCTTGTGGTGTTTGGAATCCTTTTTAGCCACTACCGTTATTTCTTTTGAGTAGTCGCCTACGGGTGTTCGCTTGATAACTTTGGCAAGTAGTCGGGCGGCTAATTCTTTCGCACAAGCAGAAATGAACGATTCAACATCTTTTTGTTCAATCTTGTTCAATTCTTGTTGAAGTTTTTTCAAATCCCCGGCTGAAACCTTTCCCATTCGTGCCATCAAGCCCACCTCTCAAACAGTGTGAGGATGATTTCTTGATGGGTGGGATAAACAGCAGGAACACCACTTGCGGAATAAGCGTTTTTCACTCCGTCTTGCTCCACAATAATCTTTGATCCTGCCTTGATCTCTACATCCGGGGGAAGAAATAGC
>OJJU01000376.1_pt1 | contig 17572 bp, 14 predicted proteins | sample 1596141 | NCBI WGS metagenome assembly OJJU01 (sample SAMEA4350150, study PRJEB24818) | metagenome | biome: human; feature: gut; material: faeces | place: Denmark | collected 2013-09
ATAACATCCAGTCCCATGTTGGCAGCGAACACCTCAGGGAACTCCACGCACCAATGGAAGAAGCGCTGTTCTTCAGCCATACGCTTTACTTCGGTCTTGAAGTCGGCAGAGAGCTGACGATAGTATGTTGGCAGTGGCTCGCCTTTCTCAAGATGTTCCATCGCCTCAATCTCTTGCAGCGCACGCATCACGGTCTTTGTGTATGGCACCTCAGCCTCCAAGTCAAGTTCCTTATCGGTGCCGCCCTTGTCTTTGTACAGTTCATCCGCTTTTACGGTATGATAGAAAGCATAGGCATAGATGTCGCAAGCACGGCGCAGACAGTCTACTCTTGCCGATGCCATCAGTTCTTGCCAACGCAGTTGCTTGACGATTTCCTGCTCCAATGTGTCTTCCGGCAGATGGTTGATGAAGCGAATCTTATCCGCCAAACCAATCTGTGCGATCGACATCTCCTCAACGCCAAAAGGATTCTCGAAGCCAAAAGTAGGCTCATTGCCCGTGTTTCCATTCACAGCTTTTACGGCTTCTTGGTTCATCTTCTTCAATGCCTTCAGCGTGTCCTTATCCTCTGCGGTCAACGCCTTGTCGGGCACACCGTCGATAAGCATCTGCAGGTCGGAAACGCCCAAAACAGAGTTGCCGCAGCGTATGTGATGGTCGAGGAAAGAAAGCGGCTTGCCTGCGCAATAGCCTTCAATCCACAGCACCACCTTACACAGCTCGACGGCGTCAGGATTGTAGTCGACAGCATACACGCAACGCGAGATAACCTCGCGAAGCGCCTGACGATAATCCAGAGAAGCCGGATTGTCCTCACCCGTACGGAGCGTGCATACATACCAGGCAATGGTGCGAGCCATAGCCAAGACAATATGTCCGGATCCGCTTGCCGCATCACAAACCTTCATATTGAGCAGAGCCTTTATCTTCTCTTCGGTGGTGGCACAGTTTGCCATCTTCTCCTTGATGACAGGCTCGAGGGTGGTCTTGATAAGGTTTTGCACCAAGTCAGGGCGAGTGTAATAAGAAGAAGTGCTCTGACGATCCAATCCACCGACGAAACCGAACTGCCAGTCGGATGCTGCAACACCCGGCTGTACGAACGGACGCATTTCGAGAATGCCCTCATATACAGAACCAAACTCCTCAACGTCGAGCGAAGAATAGTTGATCTTCACCCGCTGCTGGCGTTCGTCAGTAAACTCGTTGAGAGCCGCGAATGCAGCCAGCAAATCACGGTTGCTTACCTGACATTGCTTCAACCAATGCAGGGTCTCCGTGCCAAAGAGCACGCCGCCCAAAGGCTTTATGCCCAACTTCTCACCAAACGTGTCAGGCTCGAAGAGGTGGAAGGTGTCCATCAGTCCCTGCCACAGGTCAGAATACTGGCGTTGCTTCAGGTATGACAATTCAGATAGACGGCGCAGACGGCTTGCCGCATAATACTTCTTGTAGATGTCCTGCCACTGGCACTGCTGCTTGTAGTCGGGCGCATCAACAGAGTCGGGAATCTGATAAACCAGTCCTCTCTCCTCAATGATGAAGAGGAAGAGCAAGCGATAGATGAAGTGGATAAGCTCCTTGTTGAGTTTGGCGGCATCCATAGTGCCATCGGCGAAAGCACGGCGCAAAGCGTCGTTGCCCTCACCCTTAGATGTAAGCACAGCATTGCCGATGGTCTCCATCGTGGTCTGCACGGCACGCGACAAGCCGTTGCGGATGCGGTTGCCCGACTCGATGCTCATGTTGAACCATCGCTCCATGACGCACGGTTCGTCACCGCTGGTGCGGAAACGGGAAGCATGAAGCAGACGGAACATCAGGCAGAACTCGGTGTATTTGTCTTCCTCCAGCATACGGCGGAGGTCGAACTCTATATAGGTGAGCTTCACCAACTGTCCGGAGTTGCGGATGATACGCAGGATTTGTCCGTTACTGATGATGCCATACACATTCTCCGTGGCGTTGAGATATTCGAGCATGGTGGCATGAGCCGACTTCTTGCGCATATTGCCTTTTGCACGATAGTCGAGCGAACACTTGTCCAGAGTGTTAATGCTTCCGTCTGTAGTGATATTCTCACCAATAATGACAAAAGGCATATTACCTAAGTCAGGACAGGTGTAGCTGATGTCATAACCAGTGCCAGCCACCTCAATGTTGGCCACTTGGCGGTCAAGCTTATAGCCTAAGCTTTGCAGCAGCCGCTCCATCAAGTCGCGGGCACGGCGAGTGCCGTATGGGTCTTTGTTTACCAGACGTTCATTGCCGGCACGCTCCTTGTAGAAGTTCCAGTCGTTGCGCAGGCTGCTCCATACGTAGTCGATGGCCGAAGACACGGAAATGTCCATTCCGAAATCCTGGTCGCGGTTGCCAATGAGCGTGTTGTCACGCTCTATGTTGTGCAGGATGTCATCAGAGAGAAGATGACCATATATATGAATACTTGTATAGTCCATAATGGATTAAATGTTTATTTGTGGAACAAACAGATAGGCAGCTTGAGAATATCGCTCCAATGGTACCGTTGTAGCGGTCGGATGGTACCGCGCGGAGCGGATGCGTGGTACCACTTATATCGGTCGGATGGTACCGGTACCAAACCTCCGCTACACACGCTGTCAAAGGGTGCCCTGCAGGACTGTGCTACAGGCCACCCTGAGTTAGCGTGATTAGATGATATTATTTACGTCTTCTGTTATGACGCAAAGTCTCACCTTTGAGTTCGATGTGCTCCGACGAGTTGATGAGCCTGTCCATGATGGCGTCAGCAAGAGTCGGCTCGGCAATGTAGTCGTACCATCTGTCCAAAGGCAATTGGGAGGTGATGATGACGGACTTCTCTTCATACCTGTCCTCAAGCAAGGTAAGCAAAGCAAGCCGTGCTTCCGGTGTCAGTGGCTGCAAGCCAAAGTCATCGAGTATGAGCAGATCTTTCTTCCCGAGTTTCTTGATGAGCTTCTGGTATGTACCCTCAAGACGTGCCTTTGTCAGTTCGTCAGCAAAGTGGTTCATGCTTAGGAAGAGAGTGGACAATCCAATAGAGCAAGCCTGATGGCCAAGAGCACACGCGAGATAGGACTTGCCACATCCAGTAAGACCTGTGATGAGCAGATTGTCCCCTCGGCGTATGAAGCTGCAATCTGCCACTTCCGACAGTTGGCTTTCTGTAAGATTACGCTCCGTAGAACAGGTAATGTCCTCGATAAACACCTTGTATCTGAGTTTTGCGGCTTTCAGAAGCCTCTCCGTGAGTTTCTTGTCACGCATGCATTTCTCCATCTGCACCATTTTCTCCACGGCCCTGTCAAGCCCCGGACGTTTCTGTGAGGGCAATACCATCATCGCCTCAAAGGCCTCTGCCATACCATGAAGCCCCAATTCCTTCAGTTGGCTGATTGTTGTCTGTGTGCTCATGATTTTGGCTTGTCTTTATGTGAAACAATGCTCCTGAAGGCGGACGCACCACGTACATTGTCGTTCAGAGGAGTCTTTGATATGATGGTGTTGGCCGCAGCCTTGTCGCGGTTGCACTTTAGGATGTTGGACAGCAGTCTGTATCCTGCCTTGCCCGTCTCGGCCTTCATGAGGGCAGCGGCCGATTCGAGGCGGTCATACCCGTAAGTCCTGCCAAGGGACAGCACTCCGTTGCATGTGCCGTATGCCTGCTGAGGAAAGGTGGTGTGTTGCAGGATGTTCTCCACAGCCCACTTGGTAAACGGACCGACACGCCGGGCACGGTCGATGAGTGTCGCGGCATTCTGGCTGCGGTTGTGCTCGTATGCGAGGTGTGACTCCGGCATATGTTCTTTCACTGTCGTATAACCGTATGGGTCGTACTTGCGGTCATGCGTCCACACAAGTTTTCCATCCGCATATATCTCTACAGATGTCACGTCCCACATGACTTTAACCGTCTGTCCCACATACTTGCAGGGCACGCTGTAGAAGTGGCGCTCCGAGCCTACACAGACATGATATGATGCTCCGAGCTTTACCTCCTTGCGCATACGGAAGCGGTACATCTGCCGTGGCAAAGGACGCATGTTCGGGAGCTCATACTTCTCAAAGATTTCCCACCGGCTACTGCCTTTGTAAGGAAGTGAGCAATACTCATCCAAAAGTTCCCAGATGCGGCTGTTGATGTCCTCGAGTTCATAGAAGGTGTCATTCTCTATACGTGCATAGATGTAATGATAGAGATGATTGACCACGCTCTCCACCGGCCCCTTGTCGCGAGGCTGCCGCACCCTGCAGGCGGTAGGCTCGATTCCGTAGTAGGACGCCCATTCCACAGTGCCGTCAGAAAGCGTGAGACTGTAGCGTTCGGACTTTGCCACCCACTGCTTCATGTTGTCGCTCTTCGCCTCCTTGGGTAATGCGCCCATGAATTCAAGTGCTTTGTTCAAGCCGTGGAAAAACCACTCGGTAGTAGCCTTTGGCATGGCCATCATGAAAGGCAGGTTGCTGTAGGGCATCACGCACACCAGCACCACAAGCTTTTGGGGTTTTCCTGTCTTGCGGTCTGTAAGATAGAGCGCGTCACCGGCAAAGTCTATCTGCATCTGCCCGCCTGGCTCGTAGTCGTTATGGTACGAGTAGTCATGCGACTCGCGGTACTTCCTGACATGCAGCTTGAACTGGGTGTAGCCATAGCCGTCGGGACACTGCTTCTTGTAGAATGTCTCGTGGACAAACTGCATTGTGGCATGTTTGCCTTTGAGGCGTTTCATCACCTCGGGCATAAGACGCTCAAGTTCTGCCTTGCGTGGATCTTCTGCTTGTAGCGTCTCTTGTGGAGAGAGGAGGGTAAGTAACTCGCTATCGGAGAGTGCAAGCAATTCTCCGTAGCTCTTGCCGGTGGCACGGGCAGCCTTGCTGACCTCCGAGACACTGCGCTTGCTGCAGTGGACGGTAGAACAGATTGACTTTTGCGACTGTCCTTGGCTGAGCAAGCTTAGGATTTCTCTTTGTCTTAACATAATCTTGTGTTTAGACGTTTAACATTAGATACGAATGGACTCATGTGTTCCATTCCGACACTAATATAAGCGCCTTTGCAAGATTTTGGTATAGGACATGAAAAAATGTGGTACCAAACCTCCGCTACACACGCTGCTGAGCCATTATGCCAAAGAACGATAGTTTGAACGGTACCACACTTCCGCTACGAAAAATCCGACAGCGTGAATCAGCGGTACCAAAACACCGCTACGGGCGGTACCAAATCGCCGATATTATCACCTATGCAATAATGTGACTTGAAACAATAACGAATAAAGGGAAGAAAAGGATGAGGTTGTGTCAGATGCTTTATTGGTAGCGTTGCAAGAAATGCCAATGTCGTACAAATCAGCGAGGCTTATTCATACGACTGTGGCTTCTTGCAGTACTCGCAAGCTCGCACAGATACCTTTTCTATTCCCTAATATCAACAATTATAAACATCATTTTATGGCAAAAACAAAGATTGATACAACACCTAAACGCACGGAGCGTTTGGAAGTCAGAGTAACCTCTTGCGAATACAACCGAGTTGCTGAGCTTGCCAATACTTGTGGCTTGACGGTCAGTAACTATGTACGCAAATGTGTATTGGGACAACATCCCAAACAAAGACTGACCGACCGAGAAATTGAAGCATTGTGCAGTTTGAGTGATGCACGTGGCGATTTAATAAGAATTGTCAGCACAGTCAAGAGCATTCAGAGCGACAAACGAGGTCTGTATTTTCACAATACCAAGTTTGTTGAAGAATGGATGAAAGCAGCCATTCCACTTATAACTCGTTGGGGCGACATCAAAGATTATCTGACATTATAAACATTGAGAGTATATGATAGCAAAAGCGAGAGCAATATCACATGGTGCAAACTCCATGCGATATGTTGTAAACAAAGACAAGGCGGACATTATCAAACTGCACCTGTTGCCCGACAATGTGGCTGCGGAATCTTTATGGTCAAGAATGTTATTGCATCAAGCAAAGTTCATGGGCGAGCGTTTCAAATCCATCAAGAACAACATGATAAGGATTGAGGTGTCGCCAACAGCCGAAGAAACCAAAGGATTGACTAATGCGGATTGGGGAAAACTTGCAGATGATTTCATTCGAGAGTTTGACTCCATTGATTTATCTGAGAAAACAAAACGTGCAAAAGACAAACATACCAATCTCCGCAACAGCCAATATGTAGTGTCACTTCACCGTGACAGTAAGAGTGGCATTTCGCATCTTCACATTGATGCTAACAGAATAGACAATGAGGGCAACATTAACAATGACCACAATATCCACATAAGGGCGATGGCTGCTGCCAATAATATTGCCAAGCGTAGAGGTTGGATACAAGCATCCGACATTTCAATGCAAAACAAACAAGAGATAACGAATGCCTGTATGGATGCTCTCCGCTCTATGGATAGGTTTGATTGGAGCGACTATGTGGAGCGGTTAAAACAAAGTAGCTATGATGTGATATTGCAAAAAGACTCTCAAGATGTTGTCCGTGGGTATTCCATAAAGAGGGGTAACTCCATTTATAAATCTTCATCCCTTGGTAAAGGCAGAAATCTTATGCCATCAAAGATTGAAGCAACATGGAAAGAACAGCATAAAGACATTCTTCAACAAGACAAAGCTGACAAAGAAAACCAAGTGAAGAATACGTCCGCAGAACTGCAAACTGCAAATAATGCAAGGTGCAGAAACTGCAACGAGTACCAATCCCTACCATTGGTACACCATTCTATCAACTGGAATTATCGTGACTACGAGATAGATATTCCATCGAATGCAAACGATATTCTGATACAAAATATGTCTTTGCCTAAGAACAATGTGTTCGCCACTATTAATGATTTACAGCAAACCGCCATTCTTCTTTTCGCTGGCTATCTTGATGCAGCCACGCAGATGTCTGAATCCACAGGCGGTGGTGGCAGTACTCCCGATGGTTGGGGAAGAGATAAGGATGAAGATGATTTGGAATGGGCAAGACGATGCGCAAGAATGGCAAATCAAATGTGCCTTCCTGCTGTCAAAAGAGGAAACAGACGATGAACAACTAAAGCAAATTTCGATATGAGAACATCAAAGAATGACAAAGTAGACATTTCCACTCTGATACAGAGTGTTGATAATACGGAAACGCTGAACACAGAGACTGACAAAATAGCCAAACTCGTAGAAGCAACCACTCAGCTGAACAAATGCTTATTGTCTGTTGTGGAGCAACTAAAAAACATTACTTCGCAACCAATAGAATTATCTGTCAAGCAAGCAGACATTGACCAATTTCGCCTTGTAAAGAACGGTTACATCCAAGAGGAAACGGAACTTTTGAAAAAACACGTTGCAGAACAATTAGCCATGATAAAGGCTTATGAGCAACGTATTGGCGAAGTTTGTAAACAAGGCGAAGGAATTTGGCTGTCAGACTTTTGGCTGAAAGTTTGGATTGCCGTGCAGATTGTGGTTTATGGTGTAATCGCCTTGTATCTGATGGTCAAGTCGTAGCAAAAGACAGGTGGCTACCCCAAAATGTTTGGATTAGCCACCTGTAAAGTATCAAATATTTTTAAGAATGAGCCATTGCCCATTTTTATCACTTCCGCTACGAGCTATGTAGCCTTTCTTTCTTAGCGAAGTCAGTTCTCTTTTTAGCGTTGCAAGCGAAATATCGAGCCTGTTTGCTAAATCTTCTCTTGTTATAGAGGGATTTTGCTTCATTGCCAACAGAATAGCTTGATGCCGTTCATTTACAGGCTCATTTACAGGCTCATTTACAGGCTCATTTGTTGATTCATTCTGAATATGGAGGGTCAACTTTACCTGCATAAGTTCGGGTTGTTCTAACAATTCTGGCTTTATCCAATGCTTTTCATTCCAAGCATTTAGGATGAGAGGAAAACCAGAGCCAAGATTCTCACCATAGCCAATCATGCGGAACATATTCTGCATACGTTGGTTACGTGCCTTTGATTCACCGCCTTTGTAAATCTGTTCTATTGGTAATTTCAAAAGTCCAGGATTGGTCAGGACAAAACAATCATCATACTTCTCCACCTTTAGCACGCCATTCACCATAAAATCAGAATGAATAACCATGTTTGTAACGGCTTCACGCACAGCCTTGGCTTGAATGGTGTCGTCTCTACGTACTACACCGTCCATGCTGAAAGGGTGAGGCAAGTCACGTGTAAGTTTGGGGATGACCATACGGATAAAGTTGAATAGGTTGTTTTCCCATGTACCATCGTATGTCAATCGGTCGCTATAACGTTGGTCTCCAATCATGTTAGACTTGTCAATGTAGTCCATGCGTAGATTGTCAAAACGCTCACGGACAGGCAACCCCTTGCCAAACATCAAGAGTCCAGCCATAGTCAGTCCTTCTTTTCCTGTTCTTCGGTCTCTTGTATAGCCGCCAAAGTTCGTTAGAAACTCCTTGTGTTCAGACGAGTTCCATTGATGCTCGGGATGCAAGTTCTGAAACATTTGACGAAAACGTTCCAAAGTTGGGATGTCAATGTCGTCCATAGTGTAGTATTCCAACAGTAAGCCATCATTGCCAGCTTCATTGGCATCACGGAGCATCATTTTCAGTTCTTGCTCTGTACAATGATAGTCGCCTTCGTGGTTACGTTTGAATGTGCCTCTTGACAGATTGTTGTTGATATAGACAGGACGGACAGTATAATCAGCACGAGGTACATTGATGGCAATAATCTTCTTGCCGTCAATATCTATCGTCTGAATGTCGTCATCGTAGAGAAGATTGATATTCACCTTCTCACGACTATTGACGGTATTCCACAAGTCTTTGCGGATTTTGTCGGCATCCTCAACGCCAACGATTTCAAACCGCTTGGCATTGTCTTGTTCATCCATATGTTCCACCACTCCTAACAGGATGGTTCCACCGTATGTGTTGGCAAAAGCGGAATAGGTGTCCCAAAGTGAACTTGGTACACCTTTCGTCGCTTTCTTGCATTCGAGCGTTACACGCTCACCTTCAGATAGAAGGTTGTATATATTTTTATTTGTCATTTTATAATCCACACATTTTTAATATTATCAAATTTTAATTTTTTGCGATAATAAGGCAATAACATAAATGCAGAATCTGCCTTTTCTGCAGAGATTGATACTTTTATTTGATTTTCTCCTTCATCTTCTACATGATAATCAATATCATAAGATTTCTTTATTAAGCCTAACGCCATTTGGGACGCTTGGTATGATTTCCCTAATGCTCCATTTTCCTTAACTAATAAATTGTATTTATTTCCTAATGTGTTGTAATCTTTTACAAGTGCATTGTATTTAGTTGCAAGTTGTTTTGTTTCTTGAATACTACTGCTAAGGGATATCGTATCATTACCTCGCAATACATATTCATTTTTTTCATATTGTACTGAATGATAATGATGAATATCCGTATATTTTGTTATTTCTTTGGGTTGATACTCTTCTTTTAATATATATGTTGTAGTCGTAATTATTGAATCTTCTTTTTTTACAGAATCCTTTTTTATTAAGAAATGTTTACGTACAAGACTGTCGCTAAAAGCTAAATCTTGTATCGTCTTATCTCTTTGCTCTATTTGCTCCTGTAACTTATCTGTCAAAGAAATAACATGGAAAAGACAACCCAATAGAATAACTATAGGGAGTGCGTAAAAACCTTTTATAATAGAAGTTTTCTTCATTGTTAATTGCTTTTTTCTTTTGACATTTTTATTTGCAAGCATTCCGTTTTCAAGGACGTATTTTCTTTTTCCAAGTCTCGTATTTCTTTATTAAGAGCCTGTATCACTTGGTCAAATTCACTCTTTTGTTTTGCCAACTTTTCATTATTTTCTTGAATGAGATTATTATATTCAATTTTGGACTCAACATCAGAAATAAACATGCCGAATTTATAACAAACCACACATGCCCCACAGAAAAAAGATAGCAAAGTTATCCAAAACTTGTAGTGTTCAATACACCAGTAGAAAATTTCTTTGGCTTCACTTTCTTTTCTCTTCGAGCATGAAGATGCCTTATTCCTGGAATTTGTCCGCTTATGAAATCTTTTATTATCTACCATATTTAGAATATCTCTGTTTCATATTCTTTAGTTGTAACAATTTGATAAATTGTGCATCGTATCTCGTATTCGGAGTATATGCTTTCTTCGAAGAATGTATCTCAGATGAATCCATCTCATAGGACGTATCAATATCAACCACGACATACATTTCTGTTGTACTAACGTTCTTGTATATGCCAACAGGCAAGTCGTCCACTGACTTTATGAGTTGAACACTCTTCACACGGAAAAGATGCTGACCGACATCCTTACGAGTATGAAACAACACATATCCAATAGATTGCAAGTTTTCCGCAATTTCTATGCCGTCTCTTGTGTATTTGATACCGACTGCAAGTTTTCCTGTTGGCAGGAACTTTGGTTTCTTTACTTCATAGTTCTCCATCATCACCATCAATATACCATTCTTTGTTGTGTCAGTGATAGGTGAATAGCCCTCGGATATAGGCTTTTGAAGGACTTGGTTTGGTCGCTCGCCCAGTTTACAATCGGCTACAAAGAAATATTTTTTCAATTCACTTAGCAGCTGTTCATTCTCCACTTTGTTCGCATCTGTTGTTGTGTCTAACGCTAAAGAATAGACATTTTCGTCCGCAAATGGAGTATAGACCTTGCCAAGCAACTCTTTGAAATGCTTCTTGATGTATTCTTCTCCATTCACATCGGGATGTGCCTTCATTGCATAGAAATCGTAATCCTTTTGCAGCCATTCTTGTATTTCAGTGAGGAAACGCTCACGAATGTTCTGCTTCCATTGTATCTTTTGCTCCGTGTTATTTCTTGCATATAACGATAGGACAAAAAGAAAGTTTACATCGTAGTGGAACAGGAGCAATGTGTCACGGTCAAACAAGCGGTTGTTAAATTGAACTTGTTTGTGCCGGTTCTTTTTGCGGTCTGTTTTTTCGATACCATCATTCGTGTAGTCAAAACTTTCATCCATCTTGGCAGACACAAAGAAGTTCGGAATGATGTTATATCCTTCCGTCACATTATCACGAAGCCGAATGCCCGACTCCGTTGTTTTGCCACTATTGAAAATGTCAAGATTCCATTGGATGACATTTCTTGCATATGTGTATTGTTTGTAGATGGATTCTGAACCCAGTTCATGTCCCATCTTATAATACTTGCTGTCACCAATGTAATAAGTCTGTTTGTTCTCATTTTCAATCAGACTTTTTGCTGTAAAGAGGTGGTCAACGATTTTTCCATCCTCTTGTTTTTTCTCCATTCCATCAGGTAATGGATTGTCACCAATCAGTTCGTCTATGATTGCCTCGAACACAATATAGAAATTCTTGACCAACAGGTATTCTTTCTGTTCAGTCGTTATGAACACTTGCCTTGCTTCATCAAAGAAAGCATAGCACAATTGCCACAGTTGTAGTGCTTTGTCAGAAAAATACTTATACTTGATTTGGCGCAAACGAGTTTTACCAAAACCATTCAAGTACGTTTCAAACTTCCTCCCTGTTATCAACTGAAACTGGCAACATATTTCTTTGGAAAAACCGTATGTCTCACCAATATAATTCAAAATAGAGAAAAATATAACAAGCAGTTCCTCGTCAAAGTTGATTTGTCGTTTTTTGTTGACAGGATTCAAGTAGATAGGTCGTCCATCTTGCACAATGGCTGTTTGTGTACCAATGGTTCGAGTCCAATTGATTTTGTTCAAGCCACTATGCAAGTTCTTTATGATGAAAAAGAAGAAACTTTGGTTGTCACGGTTGAATTGTAACAACGACAGAAGAATATCAAGATAGGTATTGCTCAGTCTGCGTTGGCCATTACCAACTTGGGCTATTTGCGAATGATATACAATATCGGTATCGTTGCGTTTGTCGTTCTTGTAAACCACAATGGCCCGATAAATCCAAACTGCAAACTTGTAGAGAAAATTTTTCTCAACAGCATCAAGAGGATTTGTTTCATCCAAGTTAGCTATGCTTTCTGGCTTATATTTCCCAAATACGAGTTCTTGCCCTTCAACATCTTTGAGCAACACTTTGGGAAGGATAAAGACACAATCCTTCAGTAGAGTATTGTAGAAATACCCTACATAATGAACAGACACCTTACCCTCAACATTCTCCAAAGCATCAATACCATAGAGTATGTCCTTTATGTTGGCTACGTTGTATTGATATTCTTCTATCAGTATGCGCATTGTTAGATATTTTCTTCTATAATGGTTATACCCAAGTTAGCCTCGTTGACAGCATGAATAAATTCATTGATTGTGTCTCTCAAAGACGGATTAGCAGGTCTGTGCATCCAACCGTCCTTATTTACCCAAAGAGAATTTCCATCCGAACAATCTATCTTATAAGAGTAGTTGGCATAGCGTGCATCCATATTGTCAAGTTCTTCCTTATTCGCAACCACCCAACTACGCATGGAGTATTTCTTGAAAGGTTTCCATACATCAAGAACTTCTTGTGCAGTTTTGTCTCTATGTAGATTGACGTATTCCTCGATGGTGGTATAAGGTATGGCATTTATTTTCTTGACTTCCTTACCGTTTACCTTAATAACAGAAGTCGTATTAACTGTGTCATCTGTTGATATAACCTCCGTTGAAATAGGTTCAACACCTAAGTTTTTCAAGAATAAAGCGACTTTTTCCTCAACCACTTTTGAGTCTTTGCCTTCAGGGGTATAGAATTTGTCGAAAGACAATTTGCTTCCGTCCTCGTCATTGAAAATGGCATCACCAAACTCGTAGTCCTTAAATACATCGTTCCACAAGTAAAAGATAACCTTACCAACAAATGTCTTTGCCGATATAACACCATCCTGTGCTTTGCAGAAGAAATAGCCAAGTTTCTTATCCTCAGAATTGGTTGTGGAGCCAATTTTCTCGTTAATCTTTTCAAGAAATTGCCACCAGTCATAACAATTGCCACCAACCTCTATAGTCCAATCCTTTTCACCATTAGATATGGGCATGTAAGTCCAATCCCAACGACGCTTGAAAGCAGAGTCTATCGGGAACAAACTTTGGTCACTTGTGTTCATGGTTGCCCAAATGTAAAGGTTGTTAGGCAAAAGTAGAATATCACCACCAAACACTTGCGACACAACATCCTTGCCTTTATACAAGGCATTTATTTTGTCCTTTTGTACAATATTCAATCCTGTAAATGCTTTTTGAAGTCGCCGCTTCATGTCAGCATCCGCCTTTATCGGATAATCAGAAAAGCCTTTATCGTTGCGGTCAAGCAATTGGAATAAGTCACCAAAAATTTGCGCACAGTTCCCCCTATTGATTTCCTCGATTACAAGGTATTGCTTTTGAGGTTCGTCCTCGTTTGCGTCTGAATACTTCTTCCATGCACTAACGTATGCCTGTAAGAAAGATTGTGCAACAAATTCATAAACAATGCGGTCTTCTTTTACAAATTCCCCTTTTTCTACGACTTTATGTCCAGAGAGGTCGCGCAATTCAACTTCTTTAGTAGTAGGCTTATAAGCACCCACAAATGTTGAATAGTCTGTGTCTGGATGGAATGTTGTACGGATAACATCCGCATTTTGAGTTTCCTCATTTATGGCATGCGACTTGCCGGTGCCTGGAGCACCATAGAAAATTTGCTGGAAAGACGAAGTAGGTGTTGCCATTACTTCCTCTTCTTCCAATCCGTTTTCTTTCCCATCATTGTATGGGGTTTTTATATTCGTGATTTCGATGTCGAAACATCCCTCATCAGCCTTTTTGATATGTAATTCAGAATAGCCACCTGCAAAATAATTACGAATGGTAAATTTCCCTTTACACTCATTTCCTTTGCTATCTATATAAACTACGTCCTTCAACAAACCGTTGAAGTAAAAACGAGTATCTATCTTACCATTCTTTTGAGGTACATCCTTACGAGCATTCCACTCTTGTGTAATTGTTTCTACTGCCTTGCCGTTTTCAACGAACAAAGCATCAAGCAACGCCAATTGATTTATTACAAAATCTTTAGAATATTGAATTACACAATGCACAGAGGATTGGTCGAATTTTCTTGGCAGTATAGAGGCAATAAACAATATCGCCTTTGCAAGATTCTCCTTATGGTATCTTACAGTAATATGTTCACCAGCACCCTCAAAGAGTTGGTAATGTTCATTATCCAAGAATAAGTCTGTATTCTTGGCATCCCCTGCTCCTAATTGACGATAGCTGGCATTCGTATCATTTATATGTTTAACGATTTCTTCCATACTTTTGATGTTGACTTATTCGTGAATTATATTGTTTGTTATAAGATAATATAAGACTGCATAAATTGTATTTACGCTAACGGCATTACCTGCTTGTTTATATAATGAACCATCTGCCACTCCTGCTTTTCTTCCATTGATAGCAAAGTTTGCAGGAAAACCTTGTAACATAAAGGCTTCTTCTGGTGTTAGCTTGCGGATGGGTAGCTGCGCCAGTTGTTCCTTTGTCATGGTTTTGACTGGATTTATAGTGCCATGCGATTCTATGAAGTCTTGGCTATAATAGTTGTCTTGACAAGCACGGTGCATTTTGTGCATTGTAGCAGTCAAAGGACGAGCAATGCTCATGTTTATGTCAGACTTAGACTTGAAGTTAGCGGAACCATCAGCCAGTAAGGTTGGCTTGATCCGCTCCGAAAGGAAGTACTTCTTATCAACATCCAAACTTAATATGTCATTGACACTTTCATAATGACATGTTCCCAATTCTAAATACACTTGCTCAAATATTGCTGCGATATTATCGCAAGTAAATTGCTTTTCAAAATCGGCAGGAACAGGCTCTGTTGTTGCAAAAATCAAAAGTCTGTTGCGTGTTTGTGGCAAATGGAACTGTGCGGTATTAAAAATATCAGTAAATACTTGATACCCTAAAGCCTCCAATTCTTGTTTGATACGTGTAAAAGTTCTACCCTTGTCATGTGACTTGAGGTTTTTGACATTTTCAAGAAGCACATATCGTGGCATTTTTGCTGCAAGAATATCTATGATATGGAAAAACATCTGCCCACGATCTTCGTTAAATCCCGCTTGTTTTCCCATCATACTGAAAGTTTGGCATGGAAAGCCACCTGTAACCAAGTCAAACTGAGGTAAATTTTCAATATTTTCTTTGTTACTGGTAAATTCCACAATGTCTCCCATCGCCAACTCATTATTAATCTCTGGGTGATAATTTGCACAATAAGTCCTCACTGCCTTGGCATCTATTTCAGAATAGCCAATGCAATGAAAATCCATGATATGATCTTGTGTGAGCAAATCCATTGCTCTTCTAAAACCGCCAATACCAGCAAATAATTCTAAATGTCTCATTTTATAAATTTCATGATGCCATCACCTATGGCTTTGGCAAGTTTTACTGGAACAGCATTCCCCACTTGTGCGTACCACATATTTTGAGAACCCGTTATTACATAATCATCTGGGAAAGTCTGAATGCGTGCAGCTTCACGAGGGCTTAGTCCTCTTGCATCCCAAGGATGTATATACATATTGCAATCGAACTTCATATGAGAAGTGATTGTTTTGCAAATTTGAGTTTCATCCAATTTGAAGTATTTGTCCTTAAAGATGTTATTCCTCCTTTTATAGGGCATAATATCTGCGATAGACTCATGCAAGGAATTTGCTCCCTGTGGCAACCTTCTATAGATTTCGATGTCTCGTTCATTGTTGTAACGGTTCTTATGATTGTAGAGTTTAGTAATCTCCCTTTCACCATTGATAAACTTATAAAAGTCATTCTTGATGTATGAGAAATCACACTCTGTAAAGCCAGACTCTGCACACTCAACGCCTTTGGAACCTTTTTCTTTCTTGGCTACTAAATGGGGGAGGCCTTCAAGAGCATCTTTTAATACAAAAGGTTCACGCTTATGCTTGAATATCTCTTCAAATATTAACTTAGGAGAAACTCCCATTCTGTTGCCAATCATAATGAAACGTTCCCTATTTTGTGGTACGCCATAATCTTGAGCTTTCAAGAGTGCGTAATCATATTGATAATCATTACCAAGATATTCCTCAAAATTCTGCTTGATTTCTTCTATCTTGTTCATCATCCCTTTTACATTCTCCATAATGAAAAATTTGGGGCGAACATTTTTCAAGAATATCAAGTATTGCTTGTATAAAGCATTGCGTGGGTCGTCTAAGATGCGCTGACGATTAGCCATAGAAAAGCCTTGACAGGGTGGACCACCACAAACCAAAGTTATATCAGATAATATTTCTTTATATCCGTCAAGATGCAAGTTGAGTTCGGCAATATCACCCACGAAATAGTGTTCGTCACTCAATTCATGGTTGTATTTATAGGTATTACAAAATTGCTCCACGATTTCATTTACGAACCACGGAGTAAACCCAGCCTGTTGTAATCCTAAACTTAGACCACCGCATCCTGCGAACAAGTCAACGAATTTATATTGTTTCATTTTTATTTTTCAGCCCATTCTTTTAAATTATCTCTCGCCACAGATAGAAAGTTGATTTCATCAGCAACATCTTCTTGCGAGAAGTCTTCCGAGAGGGTTGAAATAACCTCACTAATTTTATTTATCTGCTCAAAGAGCAATTCTTTCTTATTCTGTTCCATCATTTTTAAATTCATCAAACCTTACTAAGTCGGTCAATTCCACATCTAATATTTTGGCTATCTGCATCAGATTACCTAAGTCTGGCTGACTTGAATTGGTACACCATTTGGATATGGTTGTTTGGTCTTTACCTAACTGCTCAGCCAACCATTTATTTGTCCGTTGCTTATCCGCAAGGACAACTTTCAATCGATTTAAATTTTTACTTGCCATATAGTAATCATTTGGTTCTGCAAAGGTACGACTAAAATCCCTATATAAAGAATATTTGAAAAATATTTCAAGAATATTAGCAATAAAATGAAAATAATTCTTCTTTTATGGCATTTTGAAAATCTTCTCATTGATTTCAATCTTATGCCTACCAGTTGTGGTACGTAGATTCTTTCTGATGGTTTCAAGCGTAGAGTTTGCAAACCATTCGTTGAATGTGTGCATCACAAACAATGCAGTAGCATCACCTCCAATATTATATTGAAAGGCAATGTTCCATGCAAAGTTCTTCAATGCAATTTGTGTTACGGTGACTCGTCTTTTTATTCGGATGTCAGTTTGTGTGAGAGGCTGCTTGTTGGTGACGAAATATCGAACGCACTCACAAAGCTGGAATATCTCCGTTTCCTCAAAATCCAAACTCTTGAATGTGTCTTTTGTATATTTCAGCACAGCTTGGAGTTTCGCTTCATCGGCTTTTTCTTTTCGCTGCACATATTGCTGTTGCTCGTATTGATATTCTTGGTGGAACAGTTCCATTCTTTGTTTTTGGATATTGCCATCTTCAATATTATGCTTGTCCTCAGTCGCCCGAACTTTCAAGGATACACATTCTTGTTCGGACTCCTCTCTTTTGATAGTAGGTAGACAAAGAAT
>OJJU01000378.1_pt1 | contig 17491 bp, 9 predicted proteins | sample 1596141 | NCBI WGS metagenome assembly OJJU01 (sample SAMEA4350150, study PRJEB24818) | metagenome | biome: human; feature: gut; material: faeces | place: Denmark | collected 2013-09
GCAGCCACACGGAGACCGCAGTAGGAAACATCGCCATCCGGCTGCCATTCGATGCGGATAGGGGTCTTCTTGCCCTTCTGAATGGCAGTCTCAAACTTATAGGAATTCGGATTCCAGGCGGTACGCCAACGCTCAGGCACCACCAGCTTGCCGTCGATGTAGATCTTCATATAGCCGGCATAGTAAAGGATAAACTGATAGAAGCTGTTGGTTGGTGCCTCTACATATCCCTCGTAAACCACCTTGGATCCATTCAGCGCAAAGCCCTTAGGCAGGTTCTGTATGCCGCCCTTATCAGTCTTGTTGCAGATTTCAGAAGTCTCAGGCATGGCATATTCAAAGTAGATGCTGTCCTCGCCACGTACAATCTTCTGCCCGTTCTTAGCCACGTAGGTACCGGTGAGCTGTCCTTCCTTTCCGTCCTTATCGTAGAGCTTGAAGGCACGGTTCAGCTGGAGATAATCGTCCGGATTACCCCATCGGCTGTAGGAATACGAATCCCAGAGGATGCCGTAGTTCTTGTTGGAGATGACGAAAGGCACACTCACCTTAGTGTTATACTGGAAGAGGTCTTCGTTCTTGCCCTTCATGTTGAGCTCTTCACTCTGGTGCTGACCGAGGCCATAGAAAGCCTCGTTGTCTGGCGAATCAAAAAGGGCACGCCATGACCATCCGTGCTTCTGAGCATCGGGTACCTTGGCGATATCCACACCGATTTCACGGTCGGGCACGGTAAAAGGCTTGAAGGTCTTTCCGCCCTGCGCCACCTCTTTCAACAGTACCTGATCCTTGAGATCGTAGAAGGTAATCTGTCCGGTAGCCTCGTTCAGCACGGCACGCATGGCAGCGGTGGTGATGATGAGGTCATCGCCCTGCTCCTCCACCTTGTAATTTGCCTTGCCCTTCTGAGGCACGATGATGAGACTCTGCTTGTTGCGGAAGCTCTGCTCGGCAGTAGCCTGCACACGGATGATGCGGTCGTTGACCACCTGGAGGCGGATTTGCGACGGACCATAGTTCTGATGCTGTTTCAACTGTACGGTAAGGTAATTACCTTTCTGTACGAAGCCAGCAGCCTGGGCACCTGTGGCGCTCAAGAACAATACTGCTGATACGAATAACGATTTAGTCAGTTTCATACTTGATATTATTTAGTTTTATTTATTGATTTTTGCTTATTCTTTACTGCGATTATTAAATTCTGCTGCAAAAATACATTTTTTTATTGGTAATCAAGTTCTGATATGTAAACAAAGAGGGTATAAAATGTTTCCTACTTCATTTTATACCCTCTTGTTATCATAAAAACCTCTTCAGGAACTCCTAAACAGGTTCCCAGTTTAATTTTTTCCGGTACTGCGTAGGTGTTACGCCATAGGCATCCTGGAAGTACTTGGAGAAATAGCGCGGATTGTTGAATCCCACCTTATAGGCAATCTCGCTGACGTTCAGATCTCCCTGATGCATCAGTTCCTCGGCATATCTGATACGCATGGAGCGGAGATATTCTGAAGGCGTGATGCCCTTGATCGAGATGAGTTTCTTATATAATTGTACGCGCGAGATGCCGAGATGTTCGCTGATAGACTCCACCGAGGTATCCGGATCGCACATATTCTCCTGCAGATAGGTGTTGAGCTGGTCGAGGAAGCGCTGGTCGGAGGCACTCAAAACAAACCGTCCGTTGTTGAGCTGTTTCTCCTTCACCGGTTCATCCTTATGCTGCGGCATAGCTCCACCCGAGCGCTTCACGAGATTCAGGAGATTGCGGAGCCGGAGGTTGAGCATATCGATATTGAATGGTTTGGTGATGTATTCATCAGCCCCGCTCGCCAGTCCCTCCTTGCGATGCTCATCGGCAAGACGGGCTGTGAGCATGACAAAAGGAATGGAAGCCGTCTCGTCATTTTCCTTCACCTGTCGGCAGAGTTCGTTGCCATCCATCACCGGCATCATCACATCACTGAGTATGATGTCAGGCCGCTGTTCGATGATCTTATCCCAGGCATCCTTGCCGTTCACCGCCTCTACCACCTGGTAGTCGGAGAGGAGTTCGCGCATGAACTCCCGGAAGTCATCACTGTCATCTACCAGCAGCAAAACCGGTTTCTGCGATGCCAGTTGGCTATCCTTTGCCTGAGGTGCCTCATAGCCCATTCCATAGAGTGCATCATCATCCTCTGTAGCATCTGCATGGTGCACGGTAGAGATGACGGTAGCCGCCCGCATCGTTCCCAGATGGGCATTGGCATTCGCCGTCTTATCCTCAGGAATAGGCAGCTCTACCACAAACACGGAACCGCCGCCCGCATTGTCGCGCACCATGACATTACCCCCATGCAAGGCAGCAAACTTCTTGACGAGATTCAATCCGATGCCACTGCCGCCGGCTGGCTGCATCTCCGTACCGTTGATCTGATAGAAGCGGTCGAAGACCAGTTTCTTCTCTTCATCGCTGATACCCTTGCCGGTATCGGCTACCGAGAGGCAGAGCCAGTCGTGGTCGCCGCCCTTCATCTCCTGTCGGGTCTTGGCAAACACCGAGACGGTAATCGTGCCGCCATCGGGAGTGAACTTATAGGCATTGCTCAGAAGATTATTCAGGATCTTTCCCACCTTGTCGGGGTCGATGTTCATCGTAAAGCGAGGCAGCTGCGACTCGAAGATGAGCGTCACCTTGTTGTTGGCAAGGATACGGAAGGAAGAGCAGATATTGTCGATGAAGCTGACCATCTCGGTAGGAGCCAGATTGAGCTTCTCCTTGTTCTGGTCGAACTTGCGGAAGTCGAGAATCTGATTCACCAGGTTGAGCAGTCGGGTGGCGTTGCGGTGGATGAGTTCCAGCTTGCGGCGCTTGCCGTTATTCGCCTCCTCACGTATCATCGACTCCAGCGGAGAGAGGATGAGGGTGAGCGGGGTGCGGAGCTCATGGCTCACATTAGTGAAGAAATTCAGCTTCAGCTCGTTCAGCTCCTTCGTCTTCTTCATGTTATCTTCCATGCTTCTGCGCTCAAACTGCAGGCGCTGACGCTCCATCATCCTACGGCGATAGAGGTAGAGAGCAGCCACGATGAGCAGGATATAGACGATAAATGCCCAGAGGGAGAGATAGAACGGAGGTGACATGTGGATCTGCAGTTCGCTGATTTCATCATTCACAGAACCATCGCCGTTCACCACCTTCACCTGCAGGGTATAGCTGCCAGAAGAAAGATTGGTGAAGGTAACCTCCGGACTACCCACCGGAGTGAGGAGCCACTTATCGCTTACTCCCTTCATGCGGTAGAGGAAGCGGCAGCGTGCAGGCACCGTCACCTCGCTTGCAGCCAACTGGATGGTGAAGGCATGATCCTTGTAGTTCAGGTAGATTTCACGGCTGGCATCCAGCGACTTCTCCATCACTACCCTGCCCTCGTACTCCTCGCCTGCCGTCAGGGCATGATCGAAGAGCACCAGTCCGCTGAAGAGCGCACGGATATGCGACTTCCGGATCTGTGCCACCCGTGGACTGATGATATTCACACCATCCAGACCACCTATGGCGATATCGCCACTATGCAGCAGACAGGCAGAGCGATAGTTGAACTGCCTCTCCTGCAACCCGTCGAGTGAATTGTAATTGGTCATCTTCAGGTTCCACCTTCCATCCTTGCCCTTCTCTACATTGACATGGGTAACCCCGTATTCGGAAACCAGCCAGATGTTGTGCTGCTTATCCTCGATGACGGCACAGCCCACGGCCCCCGGCGTACCATTCAGTTCATTGATAGACTCCATCTGGTCGGAATGGGTATCATACATGGCAATGCCGGAAGGGGTGGCTACCCAGAGAAGTCCGCGACTGTCGAGCATGGCATAGTTGACCGACGGACTGATAAACGGCTTTCCCCCCAAGGAATGGTCCAGGTTCTGAATCTTGCCATTTCGGAAATCGAAGACCGACATATACTGGGAATGGCCCAGCAGCGCCTGATGGGCATTCTGCATGAAGACGGAGCTGATATAATTGGAAGACAGCTTGGAGTTGCCGGTATGATAGGTAGCAAACTTCCCTGTGGCAGGATCGAAGATCTGGAAACCTCCACCCAGCGTACCTATCAGCAGGCGATGATCGGGTGTTTCGGCGAGACACCATACACTGTTGCTGCAGAGTCCGCTGGTGCCGGCATGATAGGATTTCCACACACCATGGGCATAGCAGGCCAGTCCGCCATTATAGGTTCCGAAATAGAGGGAGCCATCGTGCATGGTAGTACTGCTGACCACCACCTCGGAGCCCAGTCCCGTTTCAGAAGAATGGAAACGGGTGGTCTGACCGGTGCCCAGATGATACGCCACGATGCCCGCATCATTGGTTCCGCACCACAGAACTCCGTTCCGGTCCTGTGTGATGGTACATACATCTCCTATCGGAATGGTATAGAACTTGGTGGCTGCCGCCGAATAATAGCTCACGCCATTCTTATAGGATCCCACCCAGAGGGCATCCCTGTCATCTACATAGACACGCAGGAGCGAATTGTCGGAGATGGAAGTACGGTTGTTCGGATCGTATAGAAACTGGCGGAAGATTTTCCTGCCGTAATCTACGAGGAACAGACCATTATGATCGGTGGCAAACCACACCCTGCCCCTGGAATCGAAGGCCACATCCTTGAGCAGCACCTTGCCCACCGACGGAGGCACCACGATGCCCACGGAAGCCAGGAAGCTGGCTCCGCTCATAAACCATTTCTTCTGAGCCTGACCATAGACATAGGTACCCACATTGGAAGCTACCCAGTAGTTGCCCTTGTTATCTACAAAGGTAAAAGGAAGCTGATCGGTAGAAAGATGATGAGAGGCGATGAAGCGATCCTTCCATACCACCTCCTGTGCATAGCCGTCGAGGCGGTAGATGCTGCCATCAACAAAGGAGACCAGCACCTGCCCCCCATGCTCACGGATGCAGCTTACCTGGGTATCAGGCAAGCTGTTTCGGGACGTTTTCCGGGAAGCCTTCGGGGAAGTTTTCCGGGAAGCCTTCGGGGAGGAAGGAAAAAGATAGGCAGTCTGATGCTGGGCATCTACGAAATAGATACCCTTGCCATACACGCTGATCCACATATTCTTTTTAGAATCTATGAAGACCTTCTGGGGAGCCCCCTCCACGCCTATCTTCTGGAGCAGACCCTCGGGCTTGCGGTCGAACTGCTCGGTATCATATCTGAAGACACAATAACCCACAGAGGTATGTATCCACAGATCGCCATGGATATCTTCCTGAATCTCATCTACCAGATTGTTGGGAATGGAATGGGGATTGTTGGCATCGCAGAAGAAGGTCTTCATGCGGAAGCCGTCGAAGCGGTTGAGTCCCGACTGGGTTCCCAACCATACATAGCCATGACTGTCTTTCAGTATGGCATTCACCTGTGTATTGCTCAATCCGTCACGATTGGTCAGGCGATTGAATTCCATCGAACCATACGTACCGAAGGCACTGGCAGAAGCGATGGAGAGCATCCAGCAGACGAGCATCAGGATGCATCTGAAAAGGTTTCTTCTTATTAGTTTCATTGTATTTTTTCAGAACTTTCACGTATCTTGAGAATCATCGGCACCACCTCCTTGTAGATTTTCTCGACACCAAGCTTATCTGCAAGGTCCTTTAATGACGTTCTACGCTGTTTCATGTATAATAAGTTAGTTATGTGATGAATTTCTTCTAGATGTAATATTCCGCAGAATCTACCAGTCCGGCGCGAAGTGCATACTTTGTTGCTTCGTGCACGTTGTTCACACCGAGCTTTCTGAAGATATTCTTCCGGTGGGTATTCACGGTATGGAAACTGGAGAAACGCTTCTCGGCGATTTCCTTGGTTGTCATACCCAGGGCGATATCCTTGAGAATCTCGGTTTCGGTCTTGGTGAGATTCACCTTTTCTTCTGCTTCCTGCGGCTGAGTAAGGAGCACCTCCATCATTCGCTGGCAGACAAACCGCTTGCTGTCCACGCAGAAGCGTATCGCCTCCTTGATTTCCATCAGCGAACTCTCCTTCAGGAGTACGCTGAACATACTGCTGCTGACGATGAGCACCCGCACGAAATCGGCACTCAGGTCTTCGCTGAACAGCAGCCATCGGGTATAGGGAAAGCGCTGGTTGAGAATGAGCAGTTCGGCGGCATCATTGATATCGAAAAGCGTGTAATCGAGTATCACCACCGTATCTTCGTTTTCCCGCAAGGCAAGCATCAGCTCTGTCTTGTCTTCCACATACTTGGTTTCCAATCCTTCCATTTTCTCTATCACGTATATCAGTCCGGCACGCGTGATATCCTGCTTATCTGCCAATAGAATCTTCATAAGCAAATCTCCTTCTTTTATGTTGTTATATACTCTTTTATGACCAAACTTTTATGAAGGGAGAACATAGCAAAAGGCTATGTTCTCCCTGTTTTATCTTTCCTAGAATGACATGAGGAATCCCATTCGGATGCCCCACTTATCTACATTGGCATGATCCAGGTAGTTGATACGGCGCACATAATCGATTCCGAAGAACTTGAAGATGTTGTGCACACCGGCTACCACCTCCCAATATGGCGTGTTGCCAAAGGTATAGGAGTTGTTAGGGAACTTGAAGATTACGTCATCCGATGTATTCTTCACCGGATTGTTCTTGTCGGTGAGCTGTCCCCATACTCCCTTCACGGCTACATACTCGCGCCACTTCAGCTTCTTGATGAGCGGAATGCGGTTGAGAAGCTTGCCGTTCATATCCCAGGCTACCGACCAGAAGAGCTGGCGGTCGCTCAGGAACTCCCAGTCTTTCATCATACTGATGGTTGCCTCCTGCTCGAAGATGGAGAGGTTGACTGGTGGCTGTACGAGCATGGTGAATGGAACCTTGTTCCACTGCATCTTGCCCACGATGTTGAAGTCCACATATCCGAAACTGCCCAGCCACTGGCGCTTGTAGATGCCCAGCGTGGTGAGGTTGCTCTGATACTGACCGCCCATGAATCCGTCCAGACCCATGGAATGGCGGAGGGTGAGCTCAGGACTGTCGAGATTGATAGGCAATCGCTGCTGCTTGGTGTTGACATAGGTAACACCCGGGTTGTAGTCGATGCCCACAGATGCCTCGGTAGTGCGTATCTTCTTTACTTCCTCGCCCGTGTTCACCTTGAAATAATGCAGATTGCCCACGGTGCGGTTGCTCTGCCATCTCATTCCCGCATCGAAGCGGAGTCCCCAGTCGGTCTCATAGACGAAGCTGAACTTCTGTCGCTGATAGAGATACATCTGGTCCTGCGTAGCGGCACGGATGGTCATGAAGAAGTTATCCTTGTTGTGCAGCAGGTTGTCATCGGATGGAGAGGTGATATCGTGACCAATCTCGAAGACGAACTTACGCATCGGGAATTCGAATGGACTGTTCTTTTTCTTGTTGAGCGAATAGGTGAAGAGATGACCGTAGTACCAGTTGTGGCTCTTCGTACCGTAGGCGCCATATCCATCCCAGAAGAAATGAGGATTGAGTGCCGCCATGGTACGGGCTGCCAGACGCAGACGCACGCCATCCACGTAGTTGTTGGAGAGGAAGGTGTTGATAGGTCCGAGGTCGAAGAGGCTCTTTCTGCCATCCTTTCCTCCGTTTCCTATCTCTACATAGTTCTCCATGAGCGCCTTGACGCCGAAGATGATGTACTTGAATCCCTTGGAATTCTCCATGCGGTGGATGAAACTGTCCATCGAAGACTCACTCTTGGTGAGATCCACCTGTCGGTACTTGTTCCAGTAAGCCTCATCACGGTTCATCGCATCCATATCATGCCTTACCTTTGCCTTGCCCTTGAAGAGTATCTTCGGCAAAGGGTCGAAGGCGTAATCGGTGATTCGGGTGTTTCGTACCACCAGCAGGTCCTGCAGCAGCTTGTTCATGTGCATCTCTGCTATCATATCATCCTTGGTGAGCACCCACTCGCCATTGTCGAGCTTGGTATATTCCTGCTCAATCTTCATGTCCTTCACCCAGTTGACGGCTGAATTGTGAGGCATGTAGAGATTACATTTCTTGACGTGCAGGGTACTGTCGGCAAGCACATAGAGCTCGCCTCGGAATCCGAAGTCCTGACTGTTGGCTGGGATAAACTGCAGATGATAGCAGAGGTCGCGGTTCACATACACCGTATCTTCTATATAATAATGATAGAAGCTGATGGCTGTTCTGCCCAGCGGAGATGGGAACGGATACTGGAGCAGTCGCACGTAGTCATCGTAGATATCCACATCGGTGAAGACATCCTTGATGGCAGTATTCAGGATTTCTCCGGTCTGGATCACCTGTCCGATACCATTGCTCTGCTGACCCTTGATGATATCCTTTTCGCTCTTCGGGTCCTTGCGGTAAACGTGCTGCGAAACGGTCTCATCGATACTTACCGGCAGGGTGAGCTTGCCGTTGTAAGGCGAAAGCTCTACCTGGTCGAGGAGATACTGTCGCTTGCTGAAGAACTTGCCCTCCATCTGTTCCTTGGTGATATCATTGAGTGCGAGGGTGATCTTCTGATATTTATCATACTGATAATAATCATAGTTGCTGAGGTCGCTCTTCTTCTTGGCAGCGATGACACGTCGCATGAGTTCCACGGCAGGGTTATCCTTGCGCTTGTATCTTCCCTTCTTCGATTTCACCACGACTTCTCCCAGCTTGTGGGAATCGTCCTTGAGCTTGATTTCGAGGAAGCTGGTTTTATCATCTACCTTGACCGTTGCGGTCTTGTAGCTCAGAGCGCTGACGGTAAGCATCAGTCCCGGCTTCTTTTCGATGGTAAACTTACCTTCTCCATCACTGGAAACGGCAATCTTGTGTCCCTTGTACTGCACGCTTGCATACGATACGGCAAAGCCGTCATCGTCGATGACACGACCTGTTATCTTCTGCTGCGCCATCATCTGGAGTGTAGAAACCACCAGGAGGACGAGCACCAAATACAATTTTCTTATACCTTTCATTACCTTATTATATATATAGGGGCCTTGCGCCCATTATTAATCATTCTCTACTTTCAGGCTGCAAAGTTATAACATTATTCGTAAATAGCTGCAAAAACCTATTATATATTTCAGTTTTTTATGAGATTTTCAGAAATTCCTCCATCTCAGAGAGTTTCTTGATGATGCCATCGGGGATGGATTCATCCACCTTCTTCTCTTCCCACTGCAATCCCTTGATCCATAGGGTGTGGCAACCCAGCTTGTGGGCAGGAATGATATCCTTGCCATAGGTATCGCCCACTACGAGCACCTGAGAGGCAGGAAGATCGAGGGCGCAGACTCCGAGGGCGAAGATGGCAGGGTTCGGCTTGCGCACACCCACTACTGCCGATTCTATCACGTCCTTGAAATAGCCATCAATTCCTGCATCCTTCAATACCTGATTGATGTTGCCGTAGAAATTGGAAACCAGCACCATTGGATAACCCTTCTGCTTCAGATGCTCCAACACCAGCTTGTTTTCATTCAGAAGAGCAAGGGTCTTGGCATTGATATAGCGAGCCATATCCACAGCAATCTGCCGGATTTCTGAATCAGAAAGGGAGAGGAAAAGGCTTTCTGATGAAGCATCAGAATCTTTTCCGGGATTCCCAAGCTTCGCCTGTTTCTCAGAATCATCCTTTCCGGTCTCCAGCAATTCCTTTCCTGCCAGGAAATTCAATTCCAGGATCAGTTTTTCTCTGAGAATATCCTCGAAATGGAAATCAGGAGTCACGATGGGATTCACAGCCAGTGCTCGCTCGCCATACACGTAGGCATCGCGAAACGCCTGCTTGTGGATACTTACTCCTGGCTCTACTTCCTCGTCATCAGCCACACCGATGCCAAAATGCTCGTAGCCCTGCCACAGCACTTCCGACCAGTGGTCGCCCCTAGTATCGAGCGTGCCACCATAATCAAAAATGATTCCTTTAATATCTAATTTCTTCATTTTCTTCATTTTATTACTTATCGAACTTTCGCAAGTAAACTCCATACGCCCTGAAAGTAAACTCCATACGCCCTGAAAGGGCAGAAGCTCCTAGCCCAGGGCAACGCCCTGGGTATTTATGGACGCAAGCCTGTCGCCCTGTAAGGGCAAAAGCTTTCAAGTACCCAGCAATATACAAAGCTTTTGCCCTTACAGGGCGCTTTGCTGATTGCTTTTATACCCAGGGCGCTGCCCTGGGCTAAGAGCTTCTGCCCTTTCAGGGCGTGTGGGGCTAAACTTGCGATAACTTTTTCTTCTGATCAGCCTCGTATTCTTCCTGAATCTTCTTCAGATCCTTGTTTCCCACCTTGATGAGCAGAATGCCGATGGCTATCCATACCAGCTCACGGATTCGGGTGATGAGACCGGTATATACACCCAGGGCACCCGTAAGATGTAGACCATCCACCGCCAAGGCAAGACCACCCTCACGGGCTCCCAACTGCATAGGAGAGAAGAAGATGAGATTGCTGAAAAGCGATGAGAAGGCAAGAATCAGAATGCTGTCGACGATGCTGATATCCGCCGCAAAAGCCTTCAGGATGAGATAAATCTCCAGGCTCTGGAGCACTCTCGCCATCACCTCGAAGAAGAGGGAACTATAGAAAGTGCTCTTGTGCTGACCATGCAGCAGGGCTATCTGCGAATCTATCTGCTCCAGGGTCTCCTGCTTCTCCTGCGCAAACCGCTTAGCCCAGTTCTTCACGAAAGGAATATGGGTGAGCAGACGGATGCCCTTCTGCGCCATTCCCGTCTTGTAACCGCGGGCGAAGAAGTAGATGCCGAGCAGGCAGAAAGCTGCGATGAAGCCCAGCATGATGCCCATAGGGACACCTATCGGATACAGGGCGATATAGAGAAATACCGACAGGAACCAGAACCAGAAATGGGAGAAGATGTGCATCATCACATAGAGAATGACCGATGATGTAGCCTTGCTCACACCCGTAAAAGGCTTCAGCTCCATAATGCGGTAAGGTTCACCGCCCATCAATCCGCAGGGAGTGGTGTAGTTCAGGGCAAATCCGCTCACGGTGAGCTTATATACTCGCCAGAACGAGAGTCCCTTCACCCTACCCTCGTCGTTGATGATGAGCCACCAGGAAACGGTGTTCACCCAATAAACCACGAGCCACAGACCGAGAATCAGCGGGAAATAGATGCCCGCCTGCTTCAGATAGCGCCAGATATCGGTATAGTCCATATCCATCGTGCAGAGCATGATGATGATGGCGATAATACCGAACGCCATGAATATATTTCTGAACTTGTTATTCATAAATGAACTTGTTATTCGTTTATACCTCGTACTCTCCCTTCAGGACCTTCTGGTTGAGCTTCAGACAAAGACGCTCATGGGTTCCTCTCATATAGAAGAAAATCAGGCTGAACACGGTAATCTCGATAGCCGGATAAAGCCATGGAAGACCTATCAGGATTGAGATGAACAGCGTGATGCTGCGCCAATTGAAGGTAAGGATATTGGCATATTTCATCAATGGAAGACTGCCCGCACGGAAGTCGGCACGCAACTGCTCAGGCAACTGCTGCGGATATCTTTCGCGCAGATTTCTCTTGAATATCTGGAAGATAGGAGTATCCCGCTCCTGTCCCAAGGTATAGTTCTTGTAGAAGAACTGAAAGAGTTTCTGCACTGGCTCCTTTTTCCACTTCATCTGCTTCCACAGCTCTACCTGCTTGCTGGCATCGTCCAGTTCGCTTCCCTCCTTGCCTTTCAGGAAGAAGAGGTGAATCTGACGGTAGTAGTCGGCAAGACGGCTCTGAATGGCATGGCATCCGAAACCGGCAACGATGCAGAGTGCCCAGATTTTCCAGCCCCACTCCGGCATCAGACGGAAGGAGATGGCAAAGTAGATGCTGACAAACCAGAAGTCGCCGGCAGCACCATCCAGGATTCTGCCCAGGGCACTCTTCTGATTGGTGAGTCGCGCCAGCTGACCGTCGCAACTGTCATATACGTTTGCCCAAATGAGCAAGAAGATGCCCAAGATGTTGATTGCCAAATCGTCGAAATAGAAGCAGATGCCCGCTCCTACGCCGAGGAAAATGGAAAGAATGGTCACCACGTTTGGGGTGACGTGAAGCATGCGGAAGAATCGCGCCCACTGGTAACCAATAGGACGATAGAAATAAATATCAATGTGCTCCTCGGTATCCGCTGATTTCAGAGAAGCCTTAAATTCCTGATTCATCTTTTTTATTTTTATTCTTGTATCATTTTTGTTGCTATATAGAACGCAGCCTCATCACGGCATGGCGCAAAGCTAGGCCAGTCGTTGAAATCGATAATGCGGATGCAGCCATCCTCACTGACCACACAGTCGCCGCCATATACCGGCACATTCAGCATGTCGGCAGCCTTGTCAGCCTCAGCCTTCAGAGCCTCGGCATCGAAGGCGATGCCTTGCGCCTCGCCATTGATCACCTCCAGTCCGAACTTGGAACGATGACCGCATTTCGATGGATAGAACCAATAGAAGAAATCGGTACCCGATACGCCGTAGAACTTGATGAGGTCGCCCTTCAGGTGCTCATTCACCACCACCGATGTGATGCCACGCAGCCAGAAATTCTTCAGCAGCGCCTCAGCCTCCTGCTCGTTCTGCACATAGCAGGTATCCTCCTTCTGCTGCGCACAGCCGTCGCCACGCTTCAGCCAGCAAGGATAGTGTATATCCTTCACCATCTCTCCGTTTCTGCCAATGATGCGGCTCTCGGGAGTAGCGATGCCTCCGGCGATGAAACGCTCGGTCATGATGCGGCGGATGCAGCGGTTTACACCCAGACTGGAGTTCACCACCAATACGCCTTCCTCCTCTATTCTGCCGAGAATATCGAGTGCCTGCTTGCTGCGTGCCATCGAGAAGAAGCCATCCACGCCCACTGTCACACGGCAGCGAGGCCATCCATAGGCTCTCTCCAACACAGTTGCCTTGCGGCAGAATTCCTTCTCACACATCAGCATCACCTTCGCACCGAGTGCCTCCAGCTGCTGTTCTACGGCATTCATGATGGCAGCATCGTTATCCACGCAATTAGGCGAGAACTCGTTGCCGCGGCATACACCCACCAGGGTCTTACCCTCCAGCGGATGGATGAAAGCCTCGGCCTTCGCAATATCCTCCTTGTGATCTACATCGAGAATCTTGTTGATAGGATAAGCCTCCAGCTTCAAACCCTCTACCACCAGCTGGCGCTGGAAGTTGCGCATACGGCTCATGCCTTGCTCCATGCAATGGTCGAGCACATCGAGCGCCTTGTCGCCCAGACAGTAGATGCCACCCGAAATCAGATGGTCATCGCCCTCCTGCTTATCATGGAAGCCCGTAATACGAGGCTTCTTGTGCGAACCCTGCTTGTCGAGCAGACTGGCACCCTCGGCATCCTCCTGCTTCTCCACACCAACCCACAGTGGTTTTTCATCATCCACGTATGGGGTGACAGCCATGCAGCCGTCAATATCCTTTGCCTCCTGGAAGTGACGGATATACTTCTTGAACTCCTCCTCACGGAAGATGGTATCCACGGTAGTGAGGCAGAAGCGCTCGCCACGGAGATATGGCGAGAGGGCATGCAGACTGTGCATGGAACTAGGAGTGGTCTTCACCACCAGGCGCAGAGGCACCGGCAGCTTCATCTGTTCCAGATGTTCACGCACCGCCGTGCTCCATTCATTGACAATCACTACGATTTCGGTAGCACCGCAATCTACGAAGATGCGTAGAAGGCGCTCTATCATCGGTTCGCCGCATACCGGCACCAGGGGTTTAGGCTGTTCCACACCTTCCTGTGCCAATCGGCTTCCCTCGCCTGCGGCTATAACTGCAAATCTCATTCTATCTATTTCTAATTATTTTTATTTTTCTTCAAATTCCTATAACTTTCTTCTGTAGCAGCGGCGGCGACGGTGCTGCACGCTTTCCAGATACTGCCACTGGCTCTGCACACCCTTGTTGCTCTCCATCTGCGGCATCGCCTCCGCCCATTTGAAGCCGTAGCGGTGGTACTGCTCGATGAGGTCGGCGAAGATGAGGGCATTGGCACCCTTGCTACGGTATTCCGGCAACACGCCGATGAGCACCAGATCCACGGTATCAGTGGCATGGCACTTCATCACCCGCAGGAGTCGCAGCCATCCCCATGGGAAGAGCTTGCCGTTGCGGTTCTTCTGCAACGCCTCGGTCATGGATGGGAAGGATACGCCGAAACCGATCAGGCGGTTGTTGTCGTTGCCATCTACCACACCGGTGATGAGGTTCATATCCGCCATCTTGATATACGAATCCACATACCCGTCAATCTGTCGGTCGGTGAGTTGCTGGAAATCGTAGAGATCCTTGTAGGTTTCGTTGACGATGTGGAAGACTTCCCTGCCCATGCCGCCCTGAACCAGTTCGTGCTTGGTAAACTTATGCACGTGCAGATTGTAGCGGCTCTCGATGAACTGGGCCGTCTTGGCGAATTTCGGAGGAGTTACCTCAGGCACCTTGATGCGGTACTCCAGCCAGTCGTTGTCCTTCTGGAAGAGCTCCAGAGCATCCATGTGCTTGGGATAATAAGGGTAATTGTAGTTGATGTACATGGTGGATTTCTCGTGGAATCCTTCGATGAGCATTCCTTCGCGGTCCATATCGGTAAAGCCAAGTGGTCCTACCAATTCTTCCATGCCACGCTCTCTGCCCCAGTGGGCTGCGGCATCCAGCAACTTACTGGAAACTTCCAGGTTATCGATGAAGTCGAACCATCCGAAGCGCACCTGCTTCTTGTTCCACTGGTCGTTGGCACAATGGTTGATGATGGCGGCAATGCGGCCTACCACCTTCGGGATGCTGTAATCGATAGCCAGGAAATATTGCGCTTCGCAGAAATCGAAGGCAGGGTTCTTGTCTTTGCTCAATGTATTCCACTCGTCAAAACGCAAGTAAGGAACGGCATATTTGCTACCTTCATAAAGGTCGTAATAGAACTGTATGAAAGTTCTCAATCCTTTCTTGGTAGTAACGGGTATGATTCTAATATCACTCATTGATCTGATTTTTTTCTAAAACTTTTTGCTCTGATTTTTCTTTTTATAATAATGTATCATCAGAAAAACGGTGCAAAAGTACGAGTTTTTTCCGAGATGGCAAACGAAATCCCTGTTTTTTTTCCTGCCGAGCGTTAAAAACCCCGAATATTTCCCCCTTTCGGAAATAAAGCAGTAACTTTGCAGGCTGATATGAAGAAATCAAGAGATAATTATACATTCCTGACCCATGCACCGGTGCATCGGGTGATTTTTACGATGGCGATACCTACCATTATCAGCATGTTATCGACGAGTATGTACAACCTCGCCGACACCTACTTCGTGGGCAGCATCAATACCCAGAGCGTGGCAGCGGTAGGCGTTTCCTTCGCCATGATGTCAGTAATCCAGGCCGTTGGTTTCCTCTATGGTCATGGCTCCGGCAACTATATTTCCCGAATGCTGGGAGCCAAGGAGGTGGAGAAGGCGAAGAAGATGGCATCCACGGGCTTCGTGCTGAGTTTCCTGACGGGACTTCTCATCGCCATTCTTGGACAACTTTTCCTGACACCACTGTGCATTCTTCTGGGTTCCACCCCCACCATCCAGCCCTACGCCGAGCGCTATCTCGGCATCATCCTGCTGGGTGCTCCCTTCATGACAACCTCTCTGACCCTCAACAACCAGATGCGCTTCCAGGGCAATGCGATGTATGCAATGAAGGGAATCATGTCGGGAGTGCTCCTCAATCTCATCCTTGCCCCACTGCTCATCCTTTATTTTGCCATGGGCATCACGGGTGCCGCTATCGCCACCCTCATCAGCCAGTGCTTCGGCTGCGCCATGCTTTTCTGGATGTCACACAAGGGTCAGAACATCCGAATCCATCTGCACAACTTCACGCCAACCAGGGCTTACATCAAGGAGATTATCTTTGGCGGCACGCCTTCCTTATCAAGACAGGGCCTGGGAAGCATCGCCACGCTGGTGCTGAATGTGGCTGCCGGAGCCTATGGAGATGCAGCCATTGCGGGTATGAGTATCGTGACGAGAATCTCGTTCTTCACCTATGCCGTGGTCATCGGACTGGGGCAGGGTTTCCAGCCACTCTGTGGTTTCTGTTATGGAGCCAAGTTGTACAACCGCGTGAAGGAGGCATTCTTTTTCTGCATCAAATGCGGCACGGTATTTCTGGCGGTTTGTGCCGTTTTCGGCTTCCTTTTCTCCGAACCTATCATCGAACTCTTCCGTGATGATGCCAGCGTGGTAGCCGTGGGTTCCGTTGCCCTGAAGTGGCAGGTTATCAGCTTCCCTCTGGTAGCCACCATCGTGCTGACAAATATGTTGATGCAGACCATCCGCAAGCCTGTACGTGCGAATATCGTGGCAGCAGCACGTAGCGGTTTGTTCTTCATTCCGCTCATTTTCATCCTCCCTCATTTCTTCGGATTACTGGGCGTAGAGATGTGTCAGGCGTGGGCAGATATCTGTTCCTTTCTCGTGGCGATACCGATAGCCTGGAGTGCATTCAGGGATATGAAATTTCAGCAACGCTAAAAAAATCATAAAAAACAAGAACGAATTCTTTGCAGTTCAAGAAATTAATCGTATCTTTGCAGTCGAATTTTATTGATACATTAAGAACATGAGTAAAGATACACTAACTCATCAGCTGACAGAGACTATCGACGAGCTTTCAAGCGCCGAATCGCTGAAGGGTCTCTTCCATCAGCATCGAGACGGAAATCCTCTTCCTTCGGGCAAGGCGCTCGAAGACATCATCAATCTGTCTCGATCCATCCTCTTTCCGGGATATTTCGGAAACTCATCCGTGAATATCTCTACCATCAAATACCATATCGGAGTAAGAGTTGAGAAACTCTACGAGATGCTCGCAGAACAGATTCTCGCCGGACTCTGCTTCGCCAACGACTGCGAATCGGAAACCCAGGCAGAACTGCAGCACCAGCGTGCCAAGGCAGGTGTCATCGCCGCCAAAGCCATTATGGAATTTCCCAAGCTCCGCAAGATTCTCGCCACCGACGTAGAGGCAGCCTACAACGGTGACCCGGCGGCAATGAGCCACGGAGAAATCATCTCGTGCTATCCCGTGATCAAGGCGTTAACCAACTATCGTATCGCTCATGTTCTGCACAAGCTCGGCGTGCCCCTCATCCCAAGAATGATGACGGAGCTGGCACACTCGGAGACGGGTATCGATATCAATCCGGAGGCTACCATCGGCCACCACTTCACCATCGACCATGGCACGGGTGTGGTTATCGGTGCCACCTGCATCATCGGCAACAACGTGAAGCTCTATCAGGGTGTGACCCTCGGAGCCAAGAGTTTCCCGCTGGATAAGGACGGCAACCCTATCAAGGGAATCCCTCGCCACCCTATCCTGGAAGACGATGTCATCGTGTATGCCAACGCCACCATCCTGGGC
>OJJU01000380.1_pt1 | contig 17418 bp, 17 predicted proteins | sample 1596141 | NCBI WGS metagenome assembly OJJU01 (sample SAMEA4350150, study PRJEB24818) | metagenome | biome: human; feature: gut; material: faeces | place: Denmark | collected 2013-09
GGTTATTATCTTAGGTGGTATTGATGAGCAAGGGAAGAATGTTGAAAATGAGATAACTCACATGTTGCTTGAAATATTTACTGAGAATCCTAAGCCTGATCCCAAACTGATACTTAGAGTCAATTCCCATACTTCAGATGAACTATGGCGAAAAGCCATAAAATGTATTCTAAGAGGAAGTGGCTCACCGCTCCTTATGAATGAGGATGTCATTATGCCATTAATGAAGTCTTTTGGTTACGCAACAGAGGATGTTTATAATTTTGGTACTTCTGCATGTTGGGAACCTCTCATTATTGGCAAATCACTCGACCAGAATAATTGCATCAAGAATATCACAATTCTTGATGCGTTGGAAACAACATTATCTAATTACTCAAATGACAGTTATCAATCTTTATTGGATAATTTGAAAATTGAAATAGCTAAGCGCATCGCAGAACATGATTTGCATGTTGAATTTGATAGAGCTCCTATATTGTCTCTGTTCTTCGATGATTGCATAAAGAAAGAAAAGGATTTTTCAGAAGGTGGTGCTAAATACAACCATCATGGTTTATTGGTTGTAGGATTACCTAATCTGATAAATTCGATTCTCAATATCAAAAAATATGTTTTTGATACGAAGCTATGTTCTTTAAAAGATTGTTTTTCTTGTATTCTGAATGACTATGCAGGACATGAGGACTTACGTTTGTTGTTTAAAGATGGAGCGTTGAAGTTTGGCTCTGATAGTGAAGAAGTGGTTAGTTTGACTAATCATATCATGGAACAAATTGGAACTGCTGTTGCAAAGCGTACGATGTTTGGTGAGAAGATAAAGGTTGGATTTAGTTCTCCTAGTTACATTGGTTTGGCCAAAGAATACCCTGCTTCACTTGATGGCAGACACAAAGGTGATCCTTTTGCTGTTCATATATCTCCAATTTCATCAAACATTGATATATCTGAGATATTGGATTTCGCTTCATCTCTTAAATATGAAGGCAATCGCATGAATGGTAATGTAGTTGATTTTATAGTTCCAGCTTCATATACTAAAAATCCAGATAAGTTGGTTACAATATTGAAGACGGCATGCAAAAAGGGAATATTTGAGTTGCAGCTGAATGTCTTGGATAAGAAAACGCTTATTGATGCCAAGGCTCATCCCGAAAAATATCCAAACTTAATAGTTCGTGTTTGGGGATTCAGTGCTTATTTCAATGACTTGCCGGAAGAATATAAGGATAATTTAATTCAGAGGGCTGAACTGTATGAATAAACTTAGGGTTAGTGCTATTCAACGTGGTTGTGTTTATGATGGTCCTGGAGTAAGAACAACCGTTTTTTTGAAAGGTTGTACATTACATTGTCCATGGTGCTGTAATCCGGAAAACATATCTTTAGAACAAGAGTGGTTCTTTGATGAAAACAAATGTATCAAATATAAAGGAATTGCTTCAGAGTTTTGTGCTTCTTGTAAACGAAATGATGGCAATAGGGCAATAACGGAATGTCCGTTTTCTGTTGCAGAACCAGTTTGCCATGATTGGTTGCCATCTGATTTGTTTTTGCAAATAGAAAAAGACAAGGAATTATTTGGTAAATCGGGAGGTGTCACCTTTTCTGGTGGCGAACCTTTGATGCAAGCAGAAGCATTGCTGCCAGTTCTGGAGATGTGTAAGAAACAAAATGTTAATATTACATTTGAAACTACGTTGTATGTAGGAAAGAAGAATATTGTGGCGGTTATTCCTTATGCAAATATAATGATTGTTGATTTGAAATTACAACCAGAACAGGGAGATATACCTAATTACATGAACTGTATATCGGAAAATCTTGATCTGATAAAAAAGCAAGGTATCACTGTTTTCTACCGATTGGTATTTGTAAACTCGTTGATAACTATAAAAGAAAAGATTTGCAAACAGTTAAAATCATTGAGGGTTGAGGAGATAGAACTTCTGAAATGTCATCATCTAGGAGCCAGAAAATATGAAAAGCTCAATAAGGAATCTGTTGATTTTACAGCTGATGAAAGACTCTTTCAAAATTTCTCTGAATATCTTCAATCAGAGCAACTTAAAGTGACACAATTAAAAGTTTAAAATGATAAAATATAAAGTTATGACAAAATATGATTATTTAATAGTTGGCTCAGGCTTGTTCGGAGCTACGTTTACTTATCTTGCAAAGAAGCAAGGAAAGAAGTGTTTGGTGATAGACAAGCGTCAGCATTTAGGTGGCAATGTCTATTGTGAAAATATTGAGGGTATCAATGTTCATAAATATGGAGCTCACATCTTTCATACTTCTAATAAGAAGGTATGGGATTTCGTAAATTCTATCGTCGAATTTAATCGCTATACTAATTCACCAGTTGCTAACTACAAAGGCAAGCTATATAATTTGCCTTTCAATATGAATACATTCTATCAGATGTGGGGTGTGACATCTCCGGAGGAGGCACAGACAAAAATTGATGAGCAGAAGCAAGAGGCTGTGGCTCGTATGAAGGCAGATGGTGTGACAGAACCTCGCAACTTAGAGGAACAGGCTCAGGTATTGATAGGCAAGGACATTTATGAGTGTCTTATCAAGGGGTATACTGAGAAACAATGGGGCAGAAAGTGTACAGAACTTCCAGCGTTCATCATCAAGCGTCTGCCTGTGCGCCTTATCTTCGACAATAACTATTTCAACGATAAGTATCAGGGCATTCCTATCGGTGGATACAATAAGTTGATAGATGGCTTGCTGGATGGCATCGAAACCAAGACGAATGTGGATTTCTTTGCGAATCGTGCATATTGGGAGGGTATCGCCGACAAAATCGTCTTCACGGGCAAGATAGATGAGTTCTACGATTATCTGTTTGGCAAGCTCAATTATCGTACAGTTCGTTTCGAGACAGAAGTCATAGATAAACCAAATTATCAAGGCAATGCGGTCATAAATTATACCGAGCGTGAGATACCTTACACCCGTGTTATTGAGCACAAGCACTTTGAGATGTTCGGTCAAGAGATTTATGATTGTCCAAAGACTGTGATATCTAAAGAGTTTTCTACAGAATGGAAGAATGGTATGGAGCCATATTATCCTGTAAATGACAAACAGAATTCTGAGCTGTATGCCAAGTACAAAGAACTGGCAGATAAGGAAGAGAATGTCATCTTCGGTGGTCGCCTTGCGGAATACAAATACTATGACATGGCTCCTATTATCGAGAAGGTGCTGGAAAAATTTTAAGTTTTGGTAGGTGGATTGCAATGGCGTTTCATTATGAGTTATTTTGCTGCTATTTACATGAAACCTGCCTTTTAAAAGTTTATAAATATTCAGAATGGAAAAGATATTAACAATAGTAATTCCTACGTACAATATGCAAGACTATCTTCGTAGATGTCTTGATTCATTGATTGTACCTGAGGAACAGATGCAGCTTCTAGAGGTGCTTGTAGTGAATGATGGCAGCAAGGATAATTCCTCAGCTATAGCCCATGAGTATCAAGATAAGTATCCTGATACTTTCAGAGTGATAGATAAGGAGAATGGTGGACATGGTTCCTGTTGCAATGTAGGGCTCTCGTTAGCCTGCGGTAAATACATACGTTTTCTAGATTCAGATGATTGGTTTGATGAAAATGATTTTCCCAAATTCATGAATCTCTTAAGGCAAGTAGATTGCGACTTAATTCAGACGGATTATGTAACGGACTATGTTCTAAAAAATGTTTCTTCTTATAATGATTATAGCTTAAAGAGTAAAAATAAGAAGTATTTGGCAAGTGAATTCCCATTTGACTTTAATGATAGTTTTGTAACCATTCATAGATCAACATTTAGAACGGATGGACTTCGTAAGTCGGGTATAGTTTTCACAGAGAAAGCTTCTTTTGACGATACCGCATTGTATATTTTGCCATTTAAGACGATTAAAACTATCTATTGTTCAGATTTACACGTTTATCATTATATGATTGGGCGAGAAGGCCAAAGTGTAAACGGAATTGATGAAAGAAAAGTGACGATGCGTATCAATGAATTTAAAAAGCTAGTAAATGATTATTTGAGCATACGTAACTCTTGTTTGTCAAAAGAACAAATAGTTTTCTTTGATAGTTTTCTTAATAAGGTAACATTCTCGGAAATTTTTAATCTTGCATATTTGTTGCCAAAAGTCCAAGCACAGAAGTATCTGGAAAGTTGGAATTCGTACATAAACTCGTTGTCTATTGTAAATAAAAGACAAATAGCTTTTTGTTCAATTTATGAACGATACCCATTTTTTGTTTCAAAACTTTTATATAAGATTATTTGGAAAAAAAAATCCTTTCTTTTATTATTGAATAGAAAATACAGGAAGCTATGGTAATTTTAATATTAACATTTTTGTTCTTGTTTTTTTGGACGACAGGGAAAAAGGTTTGGGCATGTTCCTTTTTAATAGTTATCTTATCGGGTTGCTTTAATATAACGGGAACTACAGATAGAATTCTTGAGGTTCACCAAATCGTGTTTGTTATCGGTGGATATTTCTTGCTAAAAAATCTAAAAAACAATAAGTTGAGGGAAATATGGAAGAAAGATAAAATTTTTAAACTCTTTATTATTTCAACTTTTTTGTTTCTGATTCATTGTCTTCTTACTGTAGCTTTTGGTTTAGATACATTTAGATATGCTTTTGCTGTTTATAGATTATTAGTAGGTCCTCTTTGGCTTTATTTCTTAGTTGCAAATTTGACAAATGTTGAAATAAAAAAAATTCTCTATGTCGGTTCGTGGATTTTCGGAATATTAGTTATATTTAATATTCTATTTACTTTAGGTATCAGTGTGTTTGATGAATCGACAGCTCCAGAAGGTTCTACCCGTGTAGGAATAGCAATGGAGTCAATGTTCTTTGTTGCTTATTCTTTGTGCGTATTTGAAAATAAGAAAAAAACAATATGGTATGTTTTACCTTTTGTTTTAGGAAGCTTTAGAGGTCCGTTGGTTTCTTTTTTTGTGGCGTTTTTAGTTAACATCAAAAGAAAGATAATAAAAACAAAATATATCATATGGTTTGCCATTGCTGCATTGTCTTTTTCTTCACTAATAGCACCATTTGTAAATGAAACTATGAATCATCAAGACATATCTTTTACAGATGAAATAAAAATGGGATTTGACATTACAAATGGCGACTATTCAAATGTTCGTGAAACTGGAACTTTAGCGTTCAGGACGGCCTTGTTAATTGAAAGGTGGAAATATCTTTTAAGTAATCCAAAGAATCTACCTTTTGGAGTTGGTATGATAGGCGAAAACTCTCCTAACAATCGGTTTAATTTCTTTATGGGGACAGAACAAGACAATTTAAGATTTGGTAAATCTCAAATAGAATCTGTAGATCTTTTGTGGGCTACACCATTGTTAAGATATGGAATTTGTGGAATTATATTTTATATTCTCTTCTTTGTCCTTTTCTTTAAGAGATTTAATGGGGTAAACAATACTTATGCAAATATAGGTGCGTTATATATTGCATTATTACTATTTACATCAATGACAGGTGATCATGCTAAGCGCCCAGAGTTCCTTTTCCCTTTGTTTTTGGTCGGTGTTTATGTCTTGCGTTTAAAAAGTGTTCAGAATAAATAATTATTGTTGCTTATTTTGGAATTGCTGATAACATATTCAATTTAATAAATCAAATATGAGACCATTACACATTATAATGCCAATGGCAGGTGAGGGAAGTCGTTTTTTGAAAGAGGGATGGACTACACCTAAGCCGTTAATTAAGTTGCACGATAAGGAGTTGTTTCTTCGTGCCATCGGGAGTATCAAAGTAGAAGATGCTCCTATGAAGTATTCGTTTATTGTTCGACAAGAACATATAGACAAGTATCAAATAGATGAGAAGATAAAGCAGATACTTCCAGGTGCAAATATCTTTTCTGTTCAAAAGACAACAAGAGGTGCTGTCGAAACTTGTTTGATGGCTCGTTCTGCAATTGCACCTGAAGATTCCATTGTTGTTATGGATTGTGACCTGGAGTTTAAGAGTAAGAATTATGTAGAAAATATCGAGTCAATTCTAGCTAAGCCAATAGTAGATGTAGATGGTGGAATGCTGGTATCTTTCGACTCAGACCTTCCAAAGTATAGTTATGCTGAGGTGGATTCGGATATGAATGTTATCAGAACCGCAGAGAAAGAGGTGATCTCTCATCATGCTCTTTGTGGAGCTTATTTCTTCTCAAAAGCCCAGAGTTTCCTGAATGCTGCAGATGCAATGTTGGCTGATACTCACTTCTCAAAGCCAGAGTTCTATGTGTCATTGCTTTTCAATACACTTTTGAAGAATGGTGAGCATGTAAAGTTAGCTAAAATGGAGGAGTATTACTCATACGGTACTCCAGAAGAACTAAAACGCTATATGTAATGTCACAGATAAAACTACTGGTAACAGACTTTGATGGAACTTTAGTGGATACCTTTGAGGCTAATTTCTTGGCTTACCAAAAGGCATTCTCCCAGTTTGGCTTGAATTTAACAGAGCAGCAATATAAAGATTGTTTCGGTTTTCGATTCGATGACTTTATGGAGCACATGGGAATCTCTGATACTGTTATCAAACAAGGAATCAGAAAGGCTAAGGGTGAATGTTATCCCCTTTTCTTTGACAAGTTGAAAGTCAACCATTCTCTCCTATCTATGTTGAAGTCCTTCAAGCAAGCGGGGGGATTGACAGCTGTGGCATCTACGGCACGAAAGAAAAACTTAATGAATGCCTTGGAGCATATAGAAGCCTTGGAAGCTTTTACGCTGATTATTGCTGGCGAGGATGTTGAGCATGGAAAACCCAATCCTGAGATATACAAAAAAGTTTTAGAGAAGTTAAATGTCCAGCCAAGCGAAGCTTTGGTTTTTGAGGATTCGCCTGTAGGCATAGGAGCAGCTGTTGCAGCTAATCTTTCTTATGTTCAAATAACAAAAGACTATTTTTATGGAAATACAAGTAAAAGGTCATAGTGGATGTCAGATAGATATTGTCAATGACGGCAATAATCTGTATATCTATAAGAGTACACATGACTCTAAATACATCAATCGCCTCTACTTGCAAGCTAAAAAACAGCAAGAAGCATGTAGAAGAGCTTATCAGCACATACGTATTCCTGAAATCTTTGAGATTGACAAGACGGATGAACATCTCATTATTAAGATGGAGTATGTGTATAGCAAGAACTATATCGATTACTTTGAGGATGCAGGGTTCGATAATATCAGTTACTTTGTTAAGGCCTTGAAAATCTTCATGAATGCCGAGATAGAAGATTCTCCTCTTAGAAAAGTCAATACTCTGGTTGTTAAAGATAAATTCTTGGATGTCTGTAATAAATGTCATGTGAATGAATTCTTGAAAGGAGATGAAGAAGTTGAGACCTTGCTGGAGAAATGTAGCAAGGTGTTTGAGCAACTTCCGATTGAGATAGAAATCCCTATGGGGAAGTGCCATGGTGATTTGACTTTCTCAAATATCCTCTTTAATGGCAACAACTATTATCTGATTGACTTTCTCGATTCTTTCATAGAGTCTCCATTACTCGACCTTGTGAAGATTCGTCAGGATTCTCAGTATGAATGGTCTCGTTTGATGTATGAAGGAGAAGTTGACCTGGTAAGACTGAGCATCATATCTCAGAAGATAGATCATGAAATTGATTCTTACTATTCGCAGTATGTTTGGTATCGTGAATATTATCATGTCTTTCAGTTGATGAACTTCTTGCGTATCTTGCAGTATGCCAAGGAAGAGAAAGTAACCAATTATCTTAAGAATGTAATCAATTCAATGTTATGAGTTTGAGTTTAATAGTTCCTATTGCGGCAGACCGCCCAGAATATGAGCATACTATGCCGTATGTTTTCAATTTTTCGGAAGATGGTGTCTTGCTTTGCATCAAGTCTATTCAAGGTTTGGATTTGACAAAGTTTGAGCATATCTATTTTGTGATTTTAGATAAACTCGACCAGAAATATCATCTGTCAGAATTGCTCAATATGCAGTTGCGTAATTTAGGATTGTCGGAAAAGGCTACAGTCTTATCCTTGAAAAATCCTACAAATTCTCAGGCAGAAACGATATACGAATGTATAAAGCAAGAGCAGATAGAGGGTGGTATCTTCGTAAAGGATGCAGATGGTTATTTCACCTGTGACTTTACAGAAACAAATGGTATCGCCATTTATCCTTTGGACAAGTTGGATATGGTAAATCCCCACAATAAGAGTTATGTGGATTTAGATGACCAATTCTATATCACCAATATTATAGAAAAAAAGATTATCAGTAGATACTTTAATGCTGGTGGGTATCTTTTCGAGAATGCCAACCAGTTCTGTTTCTATTATGAGCGATTGAGTCATTTCGAAAAGCTTTATATGTCTCATATCGTTTATGCCATGTTGCTTGATAATATTTCGTTCCGACCTTTTGATGTTGATGATTTTATAGATTGGGGTAACAAACGTTTGTATAACAATTTTAAAAATATTTAGTTATGAAAGTTTTAATTACTGGTGCTGCTGGCTTTATTGGGTCACAGCTTGCTCATCGTCTATGGAAAGATGGTGCAGAACTTATTCTGATTGATAATTTTTCTTATGGTTCCAAAGATAATCTTATGTTTGAGGATCATGACTTTAATTCCGAAATTCTGAATGTAGATATTCGTGATAAGAAAGCAATTAAGGAGATTTTTCAGAATAACAAAATTGACTACGTTTATAATATCGCAGGTATAGCACCATTACCAGATTGTCAGTTGAACCCAACTGATGCCATAGAGGTGAATCTTGTAGGTTTTGTTAATATATTGGAGAATTCACGCATTTATGGAGTTAAGAAAGTAATTCAAGCTAGTACTAATGCAATGTATGAAAACGAGACAGAGTTCCCTACACATGAGGATAATTTCAAACAACCAACATTGATTTATCCTAATACGAAGTATTGTGCTGAACGTTTTGCTGAGTCATATTGTAAGACTTATGGAATGAATGTTACTTGTCTACGTTTTGCTAATGTTTATGGTCCACATATTGATTGTCTGAGAAAGCAACCACCTTTCGTAGGCTATATGATTCGCGAGCTTTATTATGATAGAGTTCCTGTTTTTCATTCTACAGGAGAGCAGAGAAGAGATTACATCTATGTAGAAGACTTGATTAATCTTGCAATTTTAGTGCAGAAATCAGAGGGCTTTGATTGTGTAAATGTTTCATCTAATAAGAATTTTTCTGTAAATGAAATGTACGCTATAGCACAGCGTTTAATGGGTAAAGATATTAAGGCAGAGTATGCTAATACCGATCATTATTGGTATAAATATCCAGGCCTATATGAGGGAGTTTATCCTATCAAGAGTGAAATATTAAATCATGAGGTTAATAAGTATTCTCTTTGTGATAATTCATTAGCTCATGAGAAGTATGGCTGGACTCCAATGGTTGATATGGAAGAGGGGTTACAGAATGTAATTAAATACGAAGTGGAACTTCTTTCAAGTAAATAAATATTGATTATGAACATATTGTTAACAGCATTCGGAGACCCTGATAATCCTAAAACTTGGTCAAAGACTCCATATGCAATAAAGGAGATTCTGAGAAAGGATAATGTTGTTGAAACTTTTGATATGTCAAAACTTAAAACAAGTGGCATATCTTTGTTTCAAAAGTTTTTAGGTAAGATGAGAATCGCTGGTTCTCATCTTACTCGCTCTCCTTTTATTTATAAATTTTATTCAAACGGGCTTGAAAAGGTACTTGCAGATACAAAAATGGATGTCGTCCTATTTGCTGCAGAACATTGTTTGGGTACAAATAAAAAGAGAAAAGTTAAATGTTATGAGTATATTGATTGTTTGCTGAGACCAATATATGATGTTGATCCATCTACAAATCTCATACAAAGATTGACATTGCCATTATATGAACGAAATGACAAAAAGTCATTTCAAGAGATGGATATGATTTTTACATTGACAGAATGGGTTCGTACTAAAATAATTCAAGATTATGGTATCTCTCCTGAGAAGGTCAAGAATGTAGGATTTGGAGTTAATTTAAAACCTTATTATGGTAGTAAAGACTATGAACAGAAACGATTGCTAATAGTATTACGAAAAGGTATGGAATATCGTAAGGGATTACCTTTACTTTTAGAAGCTTTTAAGATAATAAAAGCTACAATTCCAAATGCAACATTAGATATAGTCGGTACAGAAGGACCATCTTATCCAGGTGTGACATATTATTACAATCAGAGCCGAGACGTAACAGTCAATTTATTTCAGAAATGCACTTTGTATACAATGCCAGCCATATATGAGCCTTGTGGTAACACATATTTGGAAGCATTGGCAAATAGGGCTCCTATTGTAGGGTTAAATCGATTCGCAATACCTGAATTTACAGGTAATGGAAAATGGGGATTTATTGCAAATGAGGAGAAACCGGAAGCTGTGGCAAATGTCATTATAGATGCTTTATCTGATATAGAAAGATTAAAAGAGATGGGAGAAGCTGGGCAAAAATTTGTTATTGAAAACTATACTTGGGAAATAGCTGTAAAAAAGATGTTGGATTATATTAAACAAGACATAAGTAATGGCAAAATCGATAAAGCTTAATTTATTCTACAATATATTGTTGAATGTGTCCAACATCATCTTTCCATTTATCACAGCACCTTATATTGCTCGTGTCTTGGAACCTGATGGTGTAGGATTATACAATTTTGCATATACAATAGCAGGGTATTTTGCTCTGGCAGCTTGTCTTGGAGTTCCAACTTATGGTATACGAATTGTTGGTGCAAATAGAGATGATTTTAAAACATTAAATAAGGTTTTCTGCGAAGTGTTCTCCATTCTCGTATATGTGACCTTGCTTTTATCTGTTATCTTTGTTATAAGCACGATGTTTATACCTCAGTTTCACGAACATTGGGCAATCTTTCTGATATCAGGTTTTGCTCTGTATGTTGTACCATTTAAGGTTGATTGGTTTTTCTCAGGTTTACAACAATTTGGTTATATAGCAGCAAGATCTATAATTATTAAAACTATAGCTGTCTTGTCATTATTCATTTTTGTGCATGACAAGAATGATTTGATTTATTATGTTTCAATTAGTGCTTTTTCCATTGTCGCAAATGAAATATGGAATTTTATTAAGTTGCTAAAATTAGGAGTTAAAGTAAAGCTTGTTATCGCTGGATGCAAACAACATCTTAAGCCAATTATGATATTGTTTTCTTCATTCATTGCGACAGCGATTTATACTTCGCTGGGTACTGTTATTTTAGGTTTTATAGATAGCTATAGTGAGGTTGGTTACTATAATAGTGCAGCTAATATTTGCAAGGTTGCAGTTCCTGTTGTTACAAGTTTAGCAACAGTTGCTCTTCCGCAAATTGCAAATTATCTCAAGAATGGGAAACTGCAAGAAGTTAATGAGTTGATAAACAAATCCGTCTCTCTTACTTTATTCATGGCAATACCATTGACTTCTATACTTTTGGTAATAGCTCCGGATTTTGTTCCACTCTTTTTTGGAGATAAGTTTGCTCAATCTGTTGTGCCAATGCAAATACTTGCATTCTTAACAACAATAGTAGGACTGAATAATATTACTGGTATTCAAATATTGATAGGATTAGGGAAGGATAAGGAATTCTTGAAATCTGTAGTTATCAGTGCTGGTTTAAGTGTCATAGCATATTTTGCCTTTGTTCCTTTGTGGGGAGCAGTAGGTGCAGCTTGTGGTACTTTATTGGCAGAGTTGTTAATACTGATTATATCATATATTTACATCAAAAAGACAACGGATATAGAATTTCATGTTCAGAAAGACTTCATATTGACGGTTATTTCTTCCGTTACCTTGATATTTGTATATATTTTATGTAAATCCTATCTGGGAGGATGGTTACTTGTTATCATTGGTTCTGGATTTGGTGTATTGGTTTATACTTTAGTTCAATATCTATGTGGTAACAAAACAATGCTGATAGCGAAAAATGCACTATTACGAAAAGTCAAGTTGCGATGAGTATATGTGTTTTTTTTGCAGAGGCTGTTAAGTATGGAAACCACAATCCTATGATATACAATGAATAATCCCAAAGTTTTTATTTCGTATAGTTGGCATCCTGAAGAGAATAAGATTAGGGTGCAACAACTGGCCAGACGCTTGATGAGCGATGGCGTAGATGTAATCCTGGATGTCTGGAGTCTGAAGGATGGACAGGATAAGTATGTCTTTATGGAGAAGATGGTTGCTGATCCTGATATTAATAAGGTGTTGATTATCTGCAACAAAGACTATGCAGAGAAAGCTGACACTCGAAAGGGAGGTGTTGGAACAGAGAGTACTATCATGTCTGACGAAATCTATTCTAAAGCCGATCAGACTAAGTTCCTTCCTGTAGTTTTCGAAAAGGGAAACGATGGAATGATATATAAGCCTCATTTTCTGAAATCCCGAATTCACATAGATATGAGCTCGGATGATTGTTATGAGATGGGCTATGAGCAACTTCTGCGTGATATCTTCGACAAACCACTTATTAAAAAGCCTGCTTTGGGAAGTATGCCAGCATTTTTAGAAACAGATGAACCAATATTGCTGAGTACGGCCAAAGAGCAAAGGTTCTTGAAGACAAAAAACGAAGAAAGTTCTTCTTTTAAGGATTGGGTAGAGCGATATTTTGAGAAGTTGATAGTTTCCTTAGATCAGTTTAAAATTTCTTTTAGAGGGGGAAATACAAAAGATTTAGTAGATCTGATAGAAAAGAGTATCGACTCTATGCAAGTGGTAAACAATGACTTTATTAATTTCCTTGAGACGGTATCTGCTAATGAAGAATGTAAAGGTGAGCAATTTGTTGATTTCTTCGAGAACCTATTGCAGTATTATGAAGATAATAACATATCTCTTGCCACTTCAAACTCTGTTTCGTATTTAGTAAATGATAACTATCGTTTTTTCAACTACGAATTGTTCCTGTCTTTCGCAGCTATCATGCTAAAGCATCAACGTTTTGATATCATTCGTGATGTGGTATCTGCTGATTTCTGTATTCTCTCTAATCGTATGGGAAGGGAGGTAATGCCGTTGAACTATGTAGAGTTTCAGAAGTATAACTATACATTAGATAGATTTAAAAAGAATCTAACGAATTCTAATCTAATCAGCGAGTCCGCCACTTTGTTGAAGAGTAAGATGGAAGGTAAGTTGTTTGAGGAAATGATAGAGGCAGATATCTTGTTGTACTATCTTTCATTGGTTTATACAAAAACTGAAGAAGTATATGATACGTGGTATCCAGAATTAAGCATTTATAATTCAAGCTTTACGATACTTCCTAAACTAGCTTCGAGTCGGTATTTTGAAAAGGCAAAAGTCTTGTTTGGAGTAGATGACAAAGAAAGCTTTGTTACTCTTATCAAGGGTTTGAAAGATAATTTGCAGCGAGATGGTTATCGTCATATCCCAAGTGTGCAGCAGGGGTTTAGAATTGATAAGATTTGTTCGTTTAGATAAAAATTTTAGTGGAAAATTTAATAAAAATAATTTATGATACCAAAAGTAATTCATTATTGTTGGTTTGGGGGTAATCCTCTACCAAAGAGTGCTAAGAAGTGCATAGCTTCATGGAGAAAATATCTCCCTGATTATGAGATAAAGGAATGGAACGAGAGTAACTTTGACGTGAATATCATTCCTTATACAGCAGAGGCATACAAGGCGAAGAAGTATGCCTTTGTGAGTGATTATGCCCGTTTCTGGATTCTCTATAAATATGGTGGCCTTTATTTTGATACAGATGTAGAGGTCATCAAGAATTTGGATGATATCATTGCTAAAGGTCCGTTTATGGGGTGTGAGAATGAGGCTAAGGCTGGTGCGACGCCTGCGCAGCTAGGCGTCGCACCAGGCCTAGGGCTTGGGGTAAACCCAGGCCTAGGGCTGTATGGGGAAATTCTTAATATATACAAGGATAAGCATTATATCCTTCCAGATGGAACTTATAGCAGAGAAACAGTGGTGACTATTACTACAGATTTGCTTTGTAAGTATGGATTGAAAAATATAAATGATATTCAAGAGATTGCTGGAGTTTTGATTTATCCGAAGGAATATTTTTGTCCAGTGTCTAATGTATCAAAGGAAGTGAAAGTTACGCCTAATTCATATAGTATACATTGGTATGCAGGAACATGGCTACCCAAAAAACAAAAGCTAGCAATGTGGATTAAAATGCATATGGGAACTGCTGTATTTGATTTTTTGTGTACTATTCAACACATTCTTAGAAAATATAATTGAAACAGAAATTGGTTAATATTGTTTTTAAAAATAAATATTATAGTTGACTCATTCTTATGATAACTACAAAAGCAGAACTGAAAGAGTATCTCTCTATTGATGATCAATTATATCCTAAGTTGACTCATGGATTTATCAAACGTTTCAAAAATCGTTTAGTTACTTCTCCTCAAAGTACTCAGTGGAATATCTATCTTTATTTGCGTAATCTTAGATTTTCAGAATATCACTTGAACAATTCTATACTTCGAAAATCTTTATCTGTATCTTCTGTTTATCATACGGTCTGTTTGTTGTTTTGTTATAGGACCTTGAGGAGATTGTCTTTTCTTACAGGTTTTCAATTAGATCCAGGTTCTTTTGGTAAGGGGTTAATGATTTATCATTATGGTAGCATTGTTGTGAATGCCGGTGCTAAAATAGGAGATTATGCAACAATCTATCCAGGAGTCTTGATTGGAGCTAAAGAAAATGGATGTCCAATAATTGGGCATCATTGTTTTATTGGCGCTGGTTCAAAGATACTTGGGGGGGGTGAAAATTGGTAATAATGTAACAATAGCTCCAAATGCAGTTGTTGTTAAGGATGTACCTGACAACGCTGTAGTAGGAGGTGTTCCTGCAAAAATCATAAAATTCAAAGATGAGAGTACTTCAAATTAATACCCGCTATTATAATGGTGGATCAACGGGGCGTATCACTTTCGATTTAAAGAAAGTGATGGAGGCTAACGGGATTGAAAGTTATGTTGCATTTGGTTTTGGCTATAATCCAAAGGAGAATGAAAAGGATACTGTTTATCGGATAGAATCTGATAGAGAACTTTTCATTAGTAAACTTTGGACAAAGGCTACGGGTCATCATGGCTTCAACAACAAAAGTGAGACCAAAAGGCTTCTAGCTTGGATAGATGAGGTAAAGCCTGATATCATTCACATGCATAATATCCACAATCATTATGTGAATATTCGAATGCTATTAAGATATATAGCAGATAAGAACATTCCATGTATATTGACAATGCATGACTGTTGGACTTTTACTGGTCATTGTGCTTACTTTGACTATTCTGGTTGTGATAAATGGAAAACAGGTTGTAATCATTGTCCAAGTCTAAAAGATTATCCTAAGACTTTCGCACTAATAGATCCTTCTTCATGGAACTATGAAATGAAGAAGAAACTATTCGCTCCATTAAATATTGCATTTGTCTCTCCTTCGCAGTGGCTTTGTGATCTTCAGCAACAATCCTTTCTGAAGGATAAACCATGTGTGGTGATTAACAATGGTGTTGATATGTCAGTATTTCATCCTGTTAAGTCTAAAGTGCGAGAGGAATATGGTATTGGCAACAGAAAGATGATATTGGCTGTTGCTGGCGGTCTTGCTCTTAGAAAAGGTAAAGATTATCTTTTGAAGTTGCCTTCGTTGCTCAATGATGATGAGGTCTTAGTACTTGTTGGATTGAAAAATGGACAAGAAACTTTGCTGCCTAAAACAAATAAGGTTATAGGTATTCTGCGAACTAAAACACCAGATGAGCTTGTAGGATTGTATTCTGAGGCGGATGTCTTTATTAATCCTACTCTCGAAGATAATTTCCCTACAACTAATTTGGAGGCATTGGCGTGTGGTACTCCTATCGTGACTTTTAATACAGGTGGTAGTGCTGAGGTTATAACCCATGAAACAGGATTGGCTGTGCATAAAGGTGACATGGATGGTCTCCTTTCTGCCATCAGGACTATTCTGGACAATGGAAAAGAACGTTATACTATTGCTTGCAGAATGAAGGCTGAGAGTGATTATAATAAAAATATTCAGTATAAAAAATATATAGAATTATATGAAAAAACCAAAAATTTCAATTATAACAGTTTGCTATAATAGTGAAGCTCATTTAGAAGAAGCGATGCTTAGTATTATCAATCAATCTTATGCAAACAAAGAGTATATCGTTATTGATGGAGGATCAAAAGATAATACTTTGGCAATTATTGATAAATATCGTGATAAGATTGATTATTTTGTTTCAGAACCAGATAAAGGTATCAGTGATGCTTTTAATAAAGGTATCAAAGCTGCAACAGGTGATATTATTGGTATTATTAATTCTGATGATTTTATGATGCCTGATGCTCTTCAGAAAGTTGCAGAACAATATGAAGAAGGAGTTGATTTGTATAGAGGATATACTTTGGTTTGGAATGAAGTAAGAAATACAAAGAAGTATATGTATCCTAATCATCATTTTGCGATACCTCCTTGTAGAGCTATGATATGCCATGAATCTTCTTTTATTACTCCAGGATTGTATCAGCGTGCAGGATTATATAAAGTTGATTTTAAATATGAAATGGATTTAGACTTATTTGTCCGTTTCTATAAATTCAAGGATTTAAAGGTTAAAATGATGAATGTTTGCGTGATGACCTTTAGAACAGGTGGAACTTCATCTGCGCCTGCTGCTAAAATGAAGCAAGAGCGTATCCGACTTATTAAAGAAAACGGAGGTAATAGTTGGGATGTGTTTGTTTTCTTAGGTTATCACCAAGCTAAATATATGATAAAAATAACCTATTGGACTCTTTCTAAGTTTTTCAAGAAGATATTCGGTATAAAATAGTATGGTTATGAAAATAGTACTAATGCAATATTTTACGAAATTCTGTAAACTTTTAGCTATACTTACAGGTTCCCGTAAGTTAAGAAACAGAGAGATGCGTAAAAAACTTGCTCCTTATGAATTTAGTGTTTTGTGCAATAACTGTATTGGTGGGGTTTTCCTCCATGATGCAGGTAAAAGATTTAATTCTCCTCTTGTGAATCTGGCTACCGATGGTGATGGTTTTATAGAAGTATTAAATAATCCACGCTCTTTTATTTATGGGGGGGCAATTTTATAGAATATGTAAATCCACAAATTAATCATCCACATGGAAAATTGAAGGATGTCGTTTTTAATTTTGTTCATTATCAAACATTCGATGAAGCTGTAACTAAATGGAAAAGAAGAGGTGAAAGATTCATATGGGATCACG
>OJJU01000384.1_pt1 | contig 17165 bp, 16 predicted proteins | sample 1596141 | NCBI WGS metagenome assembly OJJU01 (sample SAMEA4350150, study PRJEB24818) | metagenome | biome: human; feature: gut; material: faeces | place: Denmark | collected 2013-09
AGGTAGATAGGCTTAAGGTGTAAGTGCAGTAATGCATTCAGCTGATAAGTACTAATCGGTCGAGGGCTTATCCAGGAATTGCGGAAAGATATGAGATTTGATGTTCGGTTTTGAAGGTATGAAAACCTTTTAGAGTAATCCTCGATAGCTCAATGGTAGAGCACTCGGCTGTTAACCGAGTTGTTGTAGGTTCGAGCCCTACTCGGGGAGTTTAAGGTGTGAAGCCTTAAGGAAACAGCGGAGCTGTTTAAAAAAGGAAAAGAAGGCTCCATGGTCAAGCGGTTAAGACATCGCCCTTTCACGGCGGTAACACGGGTTCGATTCCCGTTGGAGTCATTCAGATAGTTTTTATTGTAGACCCGTAAGGGTATACGGACCTTTAGCTCAGTTGGTTAGAGCAACCGGCTCATAACCGGTCGGTCCTGGGTTCGAGTCCCCGAAGGTCCATTTTATTTTATATAACAGGTTTTAAATGCGATATGGCCTGGTGGCTCAGCTGGTTAGAGCGCCGCCCTGTCACGGCGGAGGTCGTGGGTTCGAACCCCATCCGGGTCGCTTACAGAGGATTTTCCTCAGTGAATTATAATATGGGATCTTAGCTCAGCTGGGAGAGCATCTGCCTTACAAGCAGAGGGTCATAGGTTCGAGCCCTATAGGTCCCACGAATCAATTTTATATTGATTATGCTGGTGTGGCGGAATAGGCAGACGCAAGGGACTTAAAATCCCTCGGGAGCAATCCCGTGCCGGTTCAAGTCCGGCCACCAGCAGTATAGCATGAAGAAGAATTCCGGGTAGCTTATTACTGTTCGGGGTTCTTTTTCTTTGTAATCTGATAAAAGGGACTTCGCAGGGAGCTGACAGAAAAAATCGGTGATGTGTTTTCAGCTGATTTATCAGAAAAAATAGCACAGCCAGGTGATGCAGGAAGAATATTTATAGGATCATTTAATTTTTGCATTTCGCCTCTCCCATTCTAATAAAACAGCCGGTTATACTGTGTCTGAGTATCAGCTATGTGATAAATAAATATAGTTTGGCTGATATTACGATAAATAGCTGCGTGTTTTTTACAGATGATCATGTGGTAACCCTGTTCATTTAACCATGGATCCGGTGTCATGGAACCTGAATCTGGAAATGATTCCAACCACTCAATAGCATCTAAGATGCTGTCAGATACCTTTATGGCAGTATCCACATCAAATTGAATGGCATAGTAGTATTCAATAGATTTCAGGTCTTCCCAGGCAGAGGGAAGAATTTCAACATTATACATTTTTCATGCGCTCCCTGAGTTGTTTTCTGGCTTCGGATACACTGAGGGTAGGAGCACCGTCTATGCGTTCCTGCTCGGCCTGTAAGACATTTGCACGTAGCTGTAGTGTCTGTTCCCTTTTTTCAAAGGCATCAATACTCATCAGAACAAGATCCCCTTCCCCATTTTTTGTAATATAAATAGGCTCCTTTGTTTCTTTCGCTAGAGCGGAAATAGAGCCATAGTCATTTCGTAGTGTTGCGGAAGCTTTAATAATCATTGGAAAACTCCTTTCATATCAATTCTCTGATATAATTATACATATATTATTCCATATAGTAAAGATTAAATACAGGTTTGCAATGGCAGACAGAATAAGTAGAGCCTGTAATCAAAAAGGCTTAGTGAGAAGGAGGAAAGAAAATGACTCTGGGTTTAATTTTGATAGAAGGACTTGTCGTATGTTTTATTGTGCTGCTTTGCTGTGTGATCGGAATTGCCAATGGACCGGAAGGAATGGCTTTTTTTTATGAGAAGAAGGTACAGGAAAAGGTAGTTATAAGTGGGCTGATCACGAAAGAGGCTCTGGATCGTAATCTCAAAAGGTTTAAGTTTATCGGTATGGTGATCATGTTTGCCTTTATTCTGCTTGCTGTCCGGGGTTATGTGCCTTTTCCTGAAATAGCAGTATTAAGAGACTGCTCCATGGTAAGGAAAGACCTTCCGTGCAATTTCAATGAATTTTTCCATGGATTTGGTAGGTGCTGCGATGCGGCGGTGAGCCAGGAAGCAGTCACGACAGGCCGCCGGATTATTGATCTTGTAATAAATCAGTTCATTCTGATGGGTGGCAAGGCGAATCAGTGTATCTGTAACAAATACGATACCAATGCCGTGGATGGCCAGGTTATAGGCCGTCATGAGCTGGTTCAGGTATAAAACATTTTCAGGCATAAAGCCATGGCCTGAACAGATCTGAAGGCTGCGATTGTGGAGATCGTGGCCTTTATTCAGCAGAATAAAACGCTGATCCGCCAGCTCTGACAGGTCGAGACATTCCTGCTCCTTGAGGTGCTTGTCACAGGTGATGTCAAGATACGAAAGCTGATATTTCCGATATCGTTCATTAACAGGATTGCTGGCCGGAATACCAAGAAGGATCTGCTCCTTCAGCAGATGATGGGCGATAAAGTGCTCTTCGTCATAGGTACCGGAATCGATGATAAGATCAATATGGTTCTGCTGCACCTTTTTGTAAAGGCTGATGGAATCTGCTTCTGTGATCTCCAGGGTGATGCCTGGGTAGGTCTGGGTGAAAATATTGATAATGGGAGGAAGCATACAGGAAGAAAAAAAGTTGGCTCCGCCTACGTTTAAATGTCCATATTTCAGATTGTTGATCTCATTGATTCTGTCGTGCAGACTTTGCTCAATTCCCATAATCTTTTCAATACTGTCAATATATTCCATGCCAACTTCAGTCAGAGTTACCGGATTGGTTGTCCGGTTAAAGATTTTAAAGCCCAGATTTTTCTCAGCTTTCTGGATGGCCGTACTGAGAGCCGGCTGGGAAATAAAGAGATTTCTGGCTGCTTTGGAGAAGCTGCCAGCCTTATATACTTCATAAACATATTCCATTCCCTGTAACATGATACATACTCGCTATAAAAATAATTTATAGCATCTATATAAATATTTGTATTTGATTATAGTATAGGGCGATGCTATAATCAACCGTAAATTACAGGAACACATTACGTAAGAGAACGAGAGACGAAGAGGTCATCAGGTGAACAGCCGGATGACCTCTCTTTTTTAGGAGCCGGAAGATGTTTGAGAAAGAAAAAGGCTCAAGTGAACCTTGAAAACTGCAGATATTAATTCCGATAAGCTCTCCGAGGGCTTAGGGCGTTGCCCTAAGAACCTACAAGGGACTTGTTCCTTGACCTATTAACGGACTCTGCCCGAACCCGTCCTCGCCGGAAGGCAGGAAAAGGGCGCAGTTGCCCCTTTTCTGCTGGATAGGATTATCCGTGAGTCTTATGTCAACAGACTTTCGCGGCATATCCTCACAGCCGGATTGTCGGCTGCTGCGGTATTCCACGGTTCTATTGACAACAGCTCCTCTCCGATGAAGTAGTGCCGGCTTTCTGCATATTCAGAATGGTCTGCTGGCCAAGGAAGATGAGAAGCTGCCATTTGCCCGGCATGTTGTCGGCACCTTGCAGCATGTCCACTTCGTTGAGGAATTTGTACTTATTGTGTTTGTGTGGACGAAGGAAGTTATAGTAAGCGACCCAGAGAGTAAGGTCATAGTTGGCACCGTCGATGTTGTCAAAACCGTTCGTGTGACGGTAAGAAGCCTTATAGGTGCGGTTCAATCGCTCAATCATCTGTTTGAAGGGGCGGTGTTCCGTAGAAACAGCATCGTCGTTGGTAAGCCCAATCACCTGAGTAATCTTGAAGGTAAAGTCTTTCCCAAACTTCTTTACGAATTCCATTGCAGCGAGAGGATAGGCACTGTAGCCGTCAGCGATGAACTTGAAGCTTTCAGGCAGTTTTGTGAGTCCTTGAAATGCCATACGCATTGCCAGAATGCAGGGACCTACCCCACGATTATCTGACACTTGGTATCCGATGATGGAGCGGGTGGCAGCATTCATGATAAGCCAGATATAGGTTTTGATGCCACGGATTTTAATGTAGGTTTCGTCAGCGGTGAAAATCAGGATCAATTTAATAAGATGCAGGCAGAAGAGAAAATATATCCATATGCGGAACATGTAAATACAATCTGTAATGACAAAATAAATAGCCTTCCTGAAGATTTCAAAGGAAAATTTGTTGTTGAAGAGAGTTATTATGAAATTAATGGAAAACGTCATGCATCTCCACATCTTTTTCTTATCACGGAAATAAAACAGGGAATTTTACTTTCTTCTTATGAAATTCCAAAAGGAGAAGATAAAAATACATTTTCATATGATTCTATGAAGAATGTTGATTACTCTAAGTTAGAAAAATCTGAAAATTTACTCCGGCACTTTATCATGAAAAGGACGGAATCTGGGAAGGAGGCAGCACAAGCCAGTTCTCTCCGGTAATGACATTCAAACTTTGGGAAAAGTTCTCCAACAATTTTCTGGAAGTATCGGAAAGCATGGAAATTAATGGAAAGAGAACTTTTGGATATGATGAGCCAATAATTTATAAGCGTGTATAATTAAAGGTCTGCATGCAAAAAGCGAAAATACGGAAAAAGACTATTTTGTAAAACAGTTGCAGTTAGAGGAAAGATAATAAATTCAAAAGCGAGCCTTTCCTTCGGGAGGTAAAAGAGATTTATACTGACCTTATTAATTGCCATATCTCCGATCCCGAACAGCAGTTAGAGGTATTTGATAAGAACAGCGTTTATCTTTCCACTAAGAAAATAGGTAAGAACAATCCCAAAACTGCTGAGATTGAAGCGGATAATGCCGCAAGGCAGGAACGCAACAAGCAACAACCACCGCAAAGATAGCGTAAGACATCCATTGACAGAGATAGCCGATAGGCATTGAAAAACGCCGTTATGGTGTTACCCATAGCGACGGCATACATAATTATTTACTGACTGCAGGAGCCTGTGATTTTCATATTCTGAACATTGATGATTGTTTCTTGCTTACATTCGGACAGTAAAGGAAAGCTTTTTATCTCGGTATCGTCTTCTTATATCTTTGTTCGGATTTTATTGTCGCAGACAGGGCAGAGTATCCATTGTTGCTTACTCATTTCTATTATCCTTGGTTTGATACAATTTCTCATTCATTTTTCTTACATTATATCTGCCTATACAAAATTGTATTATCCATATAACTACAAAAATTAAAGCGAAAATTCCAAAATAAATTAAAAATCCAACTACACTATGTTCCATCCAATATGCAAAATAAGCGATTGGTAACATTGTTGCTGAAATAATTGAAAAGTAAATTCCTGTCTGCTTTACAATGCTCCAACTATCCATTTCCCATATTACTGAACTTGCCGCAAATCCCACACCTAATATTCCACAAAGAATTGTTTGCAAAATAACAGCATTGATTTCATTTCCCATAAGTGATATGAGTTCGGGGACACAAGGCGAGTAATATCCATTTGCCCAACCAAGAGAAATCAAGATTGTAATTAAATAGCCGATTGTAATTCCAAGTGGAAAACCTAAAAGACTACGCTTAATAATTTTCTTTTTCATATCATTCACCTCATATTCCTAATATCTTTTTTAGTTTTGGAACATAGCGTCTGGATACATATGTTGTTATTCCATTTGATAATTTAACGCAAATTGTACCTGTAAAACTTAAGTCAAAATTATTGACTTTTTTTAAGTTAATAATTTCCGAATTTGATATACGAATGAATTGATTAGAAGGTAATCGATTTTCTATCTCATATAACCTAAGTCGAAGAATATATTCCCCTTTGTTAGTATCTGCATAAACTTTTCCAGAATTTGCATACATACGAATCAAATCTGTCTGTTCCAATATTTCAATTTTTTCATCTTTATAACCCGAAATTATTTGTGAGGCATTTTCTGAAAGTTTTTTTACAATGTTGTTCACATCTTCTGTCATTGAAGCAGTCAGTATGATTACTTTGGGGTCGATACATGAACTGTCAATTTTAATCTCGACCTGCAACGATAATCACCTCTTTCTTTTTCTTTACAATGCCATTATAAGTAAAGCAGATAATAGTTTCAATGGATTTGCGATAGTTGGTTGATTTCAAAACACAATCGGTCAGAAATCCTTTCTGAGTTCTTAATATGAATAGCGGCAGAGAGTTCTCCCCGCCGCCTTTTTACTTATGTAAAGATAATTTTCTTCTTTACAATTTCCTTTGTACATGCCCTTATGTTATTCATTTTCTGAACCCACTCTAAGGCGTTTTCCGACTTTAACTGTTCTGTTATGCCCTGCGGCTGCTTCATTTGTTCCACAAGCCTTTCAAAGTGTTCCTCTGTCTGTTTATCGACATCGACAAGATATTCATTTCTTGAGTTTTCGTAGAATGTACTTCTAAAATGAACACAGCTTCCCAAAGCACCAATCTGCCGAATTTTTGAAGCGTTGAGAATAGCAGTTTTACGAATAGAGGTACTTTAATAAACCCCACCGGAGCCGGGCTTTGGGAGAAATATACTTTTATCTATCTAAGCGGACAGCTTAAGGCGGAGTTGACGGTATGCCGGACGTTTTGTCCGAAACCATAGCCTGATGCCTTCTTTTGCATACGAGAGTATGCCGGAGATACCTTTTGCCAGCCGGTAATAGCTGAACTGAACTTTTTCTTTTAGTGGGTCTGCTTTCTGTATGATTGCAGCCTTCAGGGCATGCGTTTCTGATTTCATGGACATATGTGCCAGAAATGCCATGCACAGGGTATGATACAACATCATTTTTGTTTGGTCACTTAAATTTTACATCAAAAGGAATGAAGATTTCTTATATTTTGGGCATTTTTTGAAAGTTGTTTATGACAGAGCCTGTGAAGACATGGGAGTGTGGATAAAAGTACGGAAACTCAAGTTCAAATTATATTGACAAAAAGAAATTATGTGGTAAAATGAAAAAGATTTTCAAATTGAAAAGTGAGGTGATTGATTTGGCGAAAGCACCATATAAGACAAAGCAAATGACCGAATTACTTACCTTTTTGAAATCAGTTCAAGGCAGCCATGTTACCGTAAATGATATTTGTGAATATTTTCAGACAAAGGGGATATCCATTGGAACCACAACTGTTTATCGCCATTTGGAAAAAATGGTCGGAGAAGGTCTAGTTGCTAAATATGTTGTAGACGGAACCAGCAGTGCCTGTTTTGAATATATAGGCAGCCATGAAAAAGAAAATCAGATGGTATGCTATCATTGTAAATGTGAAAAATGTGGAAAGCTAATTCACTTGCAGTGTAATGAAGTGGAAAGTCTGAAACAACATATGATGGAACATCATGGTTTTGAGATGGATTCTCTGCGTACCGTATTTTATGGAATATGCAGTGAATGCAAGAAAACACAAAATTAAAAACACAGTGTGATTGTGGGAAAGGAGAAACAAATGAATACGAAGAAAAAAAGAGTATTTTCAATGGCAGTATGCATTTTATTCTTATTTGTTACATTTGCTTCTCTTTTCTATATTGTAAAAGAAGAAAATCATCACTGTACAGGCGAAGACTGTCCGATTTGTGCCAATATTCATCAGGCAGAGCAGACATTAAAAAACATAGGGAATGGTGCAATTACGATTGTGACCGTAAATCCTGTGTGTATATTGTTTGCATTATTGATAGTAGGTCAGTTTTTACTTGTTTCTGATACATCTCTTGTAGGTCAAAAGGTAAGACTAAACGATTGAATAAAACTTTTTTATAAGGCGGAAAGGGTAGTCCTAAGGGTGTACCTTTCTGTTTTTGTACCCTTTTTTAGAAAAGTTAAGATAAAAACGGAGGTTTTATTCAATGAAAAAATATATTTCTATTCTTTTAGCGGCAGTTATGGCAGTATGCTGTCTTTCTGCTTGCGGTCAAAATAATTCCAATACCAATACACCGGCAAAAGATAATAATGATAAGCAAGTTAAAGTTGTTACAACCATATTTCCAGAATATGACTGGGTGAAAGAGATTGCAGGAGATGAAGCATCTAACATGGATCTTACGATGCTTCTTGACGATGGAGTGGATTTGCATAGTTATCAGCCTACTGCGGATGATATTATGAAAATTTCTGATTGTGACCTTTTTATTTATGTTGGTGGGGAGTCAGATACATGGGTAGAAGATGCATTAAAGGAAGCTGTTAATAAAGACATGAAAGTCATAAATTTATTAGATGTGCTTGGAAGCAGTGTAAAAGAAGAAGAGGTTGTTGAAGGCATGGAAGCTGAGGAAGAAGATGAAGATGAAGATGGAGCCGAGGAAGAACCGGAATACGACGAGCATGTATGGCTTTCTTTAAGAAATGCAAAAGTTCTTTGCAAGGCAATCGCTGATGATCTTGCTGAAATAGATACTGAAAATGCGAATACTTATCAGGAAAATGAAAAGGCTTATGCAGATAAACTGGATGAACTGGATAAGAAGTATCAGGAAACAGTAGATTCAGCTTCACAGAAGACACTGTTATTTGGTGATAGATTTCCGTTCCGATATATGGTAGATGATTATGGATTAAGTTATTATGCAGCTTTTGTTGGATGCTCAGCGGAGACAGAAGCCAGCTTTGAAACAATTACGTTTTTAGCAGGAAAGATAGACGAACTTGGATTAAAAAATATCATGACAATCGAAAAGTCTGACCAGAAAATTGCGAAAACAATTATTGAAAATACAAATGAAAAAAATCAGGGTATTTTAATATTAGATTCTATGCAGTCAACGACATCTGATGATGTGAAAAAAGGAGCGACTTATTTTTCAATTATGGAAAATAACTTAATTGTTTTACAGGAGGCATTGCAGTAGGAAGAGCTATGGAACAGATTATCTGTCAAAATCTGGCGATTGGATATGATGGAAGAGTACTGCTGCAAGATATCAACTTTTCTGTGAAAGATGGAGATTATCTTTGCATAATCGGAGAAAATGGATCTGGTAAATCCACCTTGATGAGAACATTGCTAAACCTGCAACAGCCCATTCGTGGAAAAATCACGTTTGGAGCTGGAGTAAAGAGCGATGAAATCGGATATTTACCACAGCAGACGATAATACAAAGAGATTTTCCAGCATCCGTGAGAGAGATTATTCTCTCCGGATGTCAGAATCGTGTAGGCATGCGACCATTTTATAATAAGTCAGAGAAACAACGTGCAAGTGAAATGATGGAAAGGTTGCAGATTACAAATCTCAAAAGCCGATGCTATCGGGAATTATCAGGAGGACAGCAACAGAGGGTTTTGCTTGCAAGGGCATTATGTGCAACCAGAAAATTATTATTATTAGATGAACCGGTATCCGGTCTTGATCCGAAAGTAACGGATGAGATGTACCGTATTATTGAAAAAATAAACAGGGAGGATAAGATTACGATTATTATGATTTCTCACGATATAAACGCAGCCATGAAATATGCCAGCCATATTTTACACATTGGAGAAAAAGTATTTTATGGAACGAAGCAGAAATATGAGAGAAGGTGTACTGTTTGATTGATAAATTGATTTTTTATTTTCAGTACCCATTTGTGAGGTATGCTTTGATTGTTGGTGTGTTGATCGCACTCTGTTCTTCTTTGCTTGGTGTTACTTTGGTATTGAAGTGTTTTTCTTTCATAGGAGATGGTTTATCTCATGTGGCGTTTGGAGCTATGGCTGTAGCATCCGTTTTGAATTTTACAAATAATATGATATTTATTTTGCCTGTAACGGTTATTTGTGCGGTTTTGTTATTGCGGACAGGACAGAACACAAAGATAAAAGGAGATGCAGCGATTGCCATGATTTCGGTAGGAGCATTGGCAATCGGTTATCTGCTGATGAATCTGTTCGCTACAGGTCCAAATCTTTCAGGAGATGTGTGTAGTACATTGTTTGGCTCAACGTCCATATTGACATTGACAAAAGAACAGGTGTTATTATGTAGCATCTTGTCAGTTATTGTAGTGGCTGTTTTTGTTATATCTTACAATAAAATTTTCTGTGTTACATTTGATGAAACATTTGCAAAAGCTACGGGAATGAAAACCGATTTTTACAATCTGCTAATTGCTGTTATTACAGCGGTGATTATTGTTCTTGCAATGAATTTAGTCGGTTCGTTGCTGATTTCTGCCCTGGTGATATTCCCGGCATTGTCGGCAATGCGAGTATATAAGACATTTTTTAACGTTACGATATGCTCTGCTATATTATCGGTAGTTTGTGCAGTGATTGGAATTTTACTGTCTATTCTGGCAGGAACTCCGGTAGGATCAACGATAGTGGCAATCGATATTGTAGCATTTATGGTTAGTTGTGCTATTGGAAAAATAGGAGGAAGATCATGAAAAAGTTGATTAAATATATGATGCTGTTCTTGTGTATTTTACTGATGACGGGATGTAGTAATAAAAAGAGTGTTGGTGGGAAAAATATCACTACGGCAAATTCTGTCGATAAGATAATAAACGACCAGATAAATAATGAAAATAAAGAAAAAACAACGGACAATGGGAATCTTTCGTCGAGTGACGAATTAAGCAAGGAAACTGAAAGTACTATAAAAGACACAGAAGATGTTCAAAAAACGAAGGAAACTGTTGATTACGACCTTACGCAAATGAGTAGTGACATGGTATATGCAACAATATACCAGATGATGGTTACACCTGAAGAATATGAAGGAAAAACGTTCCGAATCGATGGGAATTTTTATGCTACATATTACGAGGATACAAAAAAATATTACTTTTATTGCGTTATTCAGGATGCAACTGCCTGTTGTGCTCAGGGAATGGAATTTGTATGGGGGGATGGCACACATATTTATCCAGAGGAGTATCCGGAAGATAATGCAGAGATTGTAGTTGAAGGAATCTTTGAAACATATAGGGAAGAAGGAGATGACAATCTGTATTGCAGATTATCTGATGCAACATTACAGAACGAAAATTAAAATACATGTTGAGTTTCTAAGCAAAGTTGCTTATAATTTGTATCGGAACATATTGCTATTATCCACAGTTACTTGAGCTGTGTTATCAACAGCGATAATGGGGATGGAGCGAAGGGGCAAACAATCAATAAGTTTGAGTAGGTCTCGTATTGCAGAAATGACAACATCTGCCGTAACCAATCGGGTAAGTCCTGTGGTTCTTGGATATCTCCGGGGGCTTTGGGGCGGTCATTTCGGTCGTGTGTACCTGCTTACTGTGCCCGGTTCCTTTTTCCATGCTGCTCTATTACGAAGGAGATTAAAAAAGGGGCTGTCGCACTAAGTATTAGTGCGCAGCTCCTTTTCTTGTGCAAAAAATAACTGCCAGACCTCGAAAGAATCCGGCAGTTGGTGTAAAATTAAGTTATGCTACTAACTAAATTATTACAAAAAGATTATACGAAAAATTCAGACGGATATCAACTTAAACTTCCGCTAAATATTGAAACAATCATTCCTGAAGATGATTCTGTGCGTTTACTAAGTCAGTTTGTGGAGGCTATGGATTTGACTGACCTGTATTCTACTTATGAAAGAATAAATTCAGTATCGCCAAGAACTCTTCTCAAGATTGTTCTTTACTCCTACATGAACGGAGATTATTCCTCACGTTCCATGGAATTAAACTGTAAAAGAGACATCAATTTCATGTTCCTTCTGGAGGGTCAGCCCACTCCGGATCATGCAACATTTGCACGTTTTCGAAGTATTCATTTTGCTCTCTGTTCCAAGCGGATACTGGCTGAAATGTCCAATACACTGTTTGAACTTGGTGAAGTCTCCGGGGAGACTGTTTTTATTGATGGTACAAAAATTGAAGCCAGCGCAAACAAATATACTTTTGTCTGGAAGAAAGCAGTAACTAGAAATCAGGAAAAACTCCTCGTAAAACTTGCTGATTTTGTTGCCGAATGTGAACAGCTCTATGACACAAAGATTGTTTATGGCAATACCATAAAAATGAAGCATGTGAAGAAACTCCGTAAAAAACTTTATGCTTTGAAAAAAAGTGAAAATGTGGTTTTTGTCCATGGTATAGGAAAAAGAAAAACGCCGCTTCAAAAAAGCATCGAAACACTTGAAGGATATTTATCCAGATTCAAGGAATATAATCAAAAAATTCATATCTGTGGAGAACGGAACAGTTATTCAAAAACAGACCATGATGCTACATTTATGCGAATGAAAGAAGATGCCATGGGAAACGGGCAGTTAAAACCGGCATACAATCTTCAGCATGGTGTAGACTCTGAGTATATCACGTGGCTTACGATCGGACCACAGCCTACTGATACAACAACTCTGATACCATTTTTAAAAGATGCAGAAGAGCATCTTCAATTCAAATATACAAATATCATTGCGGATGCCGGGTATGAAAGCGAGGAAAACTATCTGTTTCTTGAGGGCAATGGACAGCTTTCTTATATAAAACCCGCTAACTATGAAATTTCAAAAACACGTAAATACAGGAACGACATAGGAAAGATTGAAAACATGGAGTATGATGAAAAGGCAGATGTTTACACCTGCCGAAATAATCAAAAACTGACAGTAGATCATATCAGTCATTCCAAAAGCAAAACCGGATATGTGAGTGAAAAAACGATTTACAAATGTGAGAACTGCGAAAGCTGCTCTTACAAAAAAGAATGTATCAAAGGCAACAACTGTAAAACACCTTTGGAAGAACGAACAAAAACACTTCAGGTTGCGAAAACATTCCTGAAATACAGGCGGGAAGATCTGGAACGGATCCTTTCAGAAGAAGGAATTCTTTTTCGAACAAACCGAAGTATCCAGGCAGAAGGTTCGTTTGGGGATCTGAAACAGGATATGCAATTCAGAAGATACTTAAGCAAAGGGACAGTAAATGTTCTGGCAGAAAGTACATTACTGGCAATGGCAAGAAATATAAACAAACTGCATAACAAAATCCAAACAGGTAAGACAGGGACACACTTATTTCCAATGAAAAGTGCCTGAGTTTTAACTTTTTAAAACACATTTTCCAAGTCTCAAAGATGTCTTATTAAAGTACGTCATTTTTAGAAAATATCAGAAGAAATCTAATAAATAATCCCCAAAACGGCATAAATGAAGCTGCCGCTTCACGAAATTTTATTCGTTAAAGCGACAGCCCCTTTGATTTGCGTTGAAAGTATCTTGCTGTTTTCTCTCGAGCGGGGCGGTCTTCCCACGGACCACCCTGCGAAGCCCTTACGGCTCGATGATGTTGAAGGGGTTGGTCCCGGTGATCGGGAACTGGTTCATATTCTCCATCATCAGTGTCAGCACCGCTGCGCTGCCCTCAACCTTGACGGCCTGTGCGACCGTTTCCTGATTGTTGGTCAGGATCGCAAAGAGCGCATTCTTCGGGCAGGTGATGGACACGTCCGCATCACCAGACAGGGTATCTGCATAGACCAGCAGCACACCGTTCTTCACGCGGAGCATGTGCTGTTCGCCCACGTCGGGCAGGATCACATTCATGGTGAAGTCGTAGGCAGCCAGCGCCTGCTTGTCCATGACAATGGCCATGTAGTCAAATAGCATGGGCGCAGAGAGAGCCTTGACCATGTCGCCGGTAGACTTGGTGGAAGCGGTGAAATTGGAGTTTCCATGGCGCAGCTCCTGTGCGGCGGTCAGATACTCGTTGCGCCACGGGCCGGACTCTGACTGATAGCCGAGCTGCTCCAGTGCATCGGCGCATAGAAGCCGCGCATCGGTGTTCGTCGGGTCAGCAAAGACGATGGTGTTTGTGACCTCGGCAACCCACTGATATTCACCCTTGTCAAAATCCGCCTTTGCCATTTGCAGGACCTTGTCGACATCCCCCATGTACTCCACCCATTTTTTTGCGCTGTCGCTTGGCATGAGGGGGTTAAGGTTGACAGGGTTGCTGTCATACCAGCCCATGAACTTCTGGTAGACCGCCTTGGCGTTGTGAGCGACGGTCCCGTAGTACTGGCGGGTGTACCAGATCTTGTTGAGTGCTTCCGGCAGCTCGATCATGTTGGAGATCTCGTCGCTGGTGTAACCCTGATTGATATAGGTCAAGGTCTGGTCGTTGATGTACTTATACACGGCAGCCGTGTTGACCATGTAGTCGTTCACCACGTCATTGCCCCAGTGCGGCCAGTTGTGGGACTGGAAGGTGACCTCCGCATCCTTGCCGTAAAGGGAGATGGCCTCGGTGATATAGCTTGCCCAGGCCGCGCCGTCGCGCACCTCTGCGCCGCGCAGCGTGTAGAGATTGTGGAGCGTGCCGGTGCAGTTTTCCGCCATCCAGAGTGCCTTATATTGGGGCAGCCATGTGTTCATTTCGGCGGGTGCTTCCGTACCCGGCGTGAGCTGGAACTCCAACTCCACACTGTCGATCGTCAGCTTTTCACCGGACTGTGTGATCTCGTAGCTGGGCGTGAGGAAGGACACCGTGCCGGTGGACTGTCCCATGCCGATGCCCTGCGCCAGCTTGCCGGTCACGCCGGGGGTCAGAAGGATTCCATACTGATAATTGCTGCGGCGACCCATGCCTTACCGGCGTAGACATTTTCCTTCACGGAATGCTCCGTGAAGCCCACAGGCGTGATCACAGGGATCTTGCCACTGGCGAGCTGATCTTCAATAGAAAGCGTCTCGTCCGCCTTATCCTCTTTCGCCATCACGCCGGCGATGCCTCCAAAATGGTCGGCGTGGGAATGGGAGATAATGACGGCCTTGACCGGGAACTTGCCGAGGTTCTTTTCGATGAGCTGCATGGCGGCCTGACTGCACTCCACACTCATCAGCGTGTCAAATACGATCCAGCCGGTATCGCCCTTGACAACGGTGAGATTTGCCATGTCATAGCCACGAACCTGATAGATGCCATCTGTCACTTCAAAAAGGCCATAGGCGTGGTTATTTTTCGTGTTCTCCCAGAGACTTGGATTTACGCTGTCAGGCGCTTTTTCATAATCGTCCAGGAACGCATAGGCTTCCTGACTCCAGAGGATCGTTCCATCCTCGTCCTTCAGTTCCAGTGTTTCCGGCGCATCGATCAGGCCGCGGGTGGCAAACTCGTATTCCTGCTTATCATCGAAGTCGAGTTCATCGTAGACGGCGGCATTGGCTTTCGCCGTAAAGTCCGTGGCGGGCTTGACCTCGGTGGTCAGCCCAAGGTCTATCTCTTTCGTGCCTGACTCCTTGCTTTCCTCCTGTGTACAGCCGGAGCAGGACAGCAGTAGTACCGCTGCAAGAAGCATTGCTGCAATACGCTTCATAACCATTCTTCCCTCACTTTCTTATTGTTCGCGGATAACAGGCGGCTGCCAGTTATCCAGTGCGGTCATATCCGGCACATAAATCCGCATGAACAGATGAAATTCCCCATCGGAAACAGGCAGCCAGTTGGAGACATCCTCCGGTTCATCCTTGGAGAGAACGATGTCCAATGTGCCGTCCGCATTTAGCCTGAAGTCGGAGCGGTCGTTGATGCAGTAGCGGTCGATGGGATTGTCGATGAGAAAATCGTCCTCTCCATAGGCAGTCACGGACCAGAAGCCGCCCTCCAGCGTAGGAGGAAGGGTTTCAAAGTGGAGCGTATACGTCTTTTCTCCGGTCAGCGCCGCGCCGTTCTCATCCACCGTGGTCTTGGGATAGATCGCCACATCCACGGTGTTGGCACCCAGTCCCACCAGCGCCACCATCGCACGGTAGGTGTACTCCGTGCCGAAGTCGCCGATGGGCCTGCCGTAATAGATCCACTGACCAAGCTTCTGCGCATACTTTGCGCCGTCAGAGGCAAGACTGGTACGAAGCCCCTGAAGCATCTGCGTCCATCTATCGGCAGCACCCTCACCCAAAAGGGAGGCATCGAAGGTCTTACCTGCGCCCACGTTGATGGTGGAGAATTTCTTCAGCAGTTCCTCATCCGCATCGGCGGGCGGGTTGACCTGCATCAGAGCGTTAGCCTTATTGAAAAACTCTGTCGGCGTCATGGAGAGTACCTTGTTCACGGGAACAAAGTCATTTTCCTCTTTATAAGTTCCCTGCGGTGCGGCATACTCACCTCCCTGTACATAAGCCGAAAGCGGCAGGAGCTGCATCTGCTCCTGAACGGCATAGACGTTAGGCAGATCATCGTTTCCGGACAGCACAGTGCGGGTGATCGACCACACCGTTGCGGTGGGCACGTCAATGCGCGTCACGCCGTCAGGCAGTTCACCCTCCCAGCCGGGAAGCGCAATGGCATAAGCGCCCGCCTTGTCCAGCACGGCGGCGGTGTTCGTCCACGCATCCAGAAGCTGCACATTGCAGAAGCGATCCGTTTCCGGCAGAACGAAGATCATAGGCTCTTCACTGATGTCAAGCCAGGCCTGAGAGTAGACGGTATCGACGTTCGGTGTCACAACCGTGCGGAAAGAGGCGTCCGCCAGCTTTTTTGTGTGGTTGAACTGATTGATAGGTGCGCGACCGGTCACGGTCCCGTCCGTATTGGTCGATAATGTTTTGGTTGCGTCGGTAAGCACCAGCGGGAAAGCATAGATGTATGCCTCGCTGACCGTTTCCCACACGGTTTCAGTGTCCAGTGGTGTATCCGGCTGCGTTTTTCCGGCAGAACAGGAAGAAAGAAGTCCGCAGGAAAGCAGCGATAACAGAATTGCAAGTATTTTTTTCATGTTGTCCCCCTATGATTCTATTCTTGTTTTGGTCATCTCCTTGGAACGATCTGTGCGTATGAATCGAATATGATATCGTCCCTCATAGTTTTTACGTTTTCTATATTAGGAACTTATTGCTCAGCCTCCTTTTTTCTTCCAGCGAGCCTTGAAAGCTCTTTTTTGACCGCTTCGATCTGCGGGTCAAACAGCGCTCGCTCAGCAAAGATCATATAATTGTTGATGGCAAGAATCGACAGATGAACGAACGGCGCAACCTCTTTGTCGGTGCAGCCGAGGATCTCCGCAATCCTGCCCGTGTAATAAGGGTATCTTGCCGCAAGCCGCACAAGGGAAGGCTTTACCTTTTCTCCGTATTCGCGCGACACACATACGCTGACCAGAAAGCGCATGGTAGGCGACATTTTATCCGCCAGCTCACCGAGATGATCCATCATGCTTTTGATGTCACTAATATCTTCAAACACGATGGCAAACGCAGCTTTTTCAATTCGACTGATCGCTTCCTCGGCGCAGGCAAGAACGATTTCCTCTTTGGTGGAGAAGTAATAGTA
>OJJU01000385.1_pt1 | contig 17139 bp, 14 predicted proteins | sample 1596141 | NCBI WGS metagenome assembly OJJU01 (sample SAMEA4350150, study PRJEB24818) | metagenome | biome: human; feature: gut; material: faeces | place: Denmark | collected 2013-09
AGTATCAACTGCCTCATATTAAATATATTATGGTGTCAGGATGAACTCCCGACACCGGGGATGATTAATAGCTTCTTGCGATGATGACACGGGCTACGGCTGGCTTGCCGCTTACCATATCTACACCTGGAGTCTGCTCGTAAGCGAAAGGCACGCAGCGGATGGTAGCCTGAGTCTCCTCCTTGATCTTAGCCTCGGTCTCGGCTGTACCGTCCCAATGGCAGAGGAAGAAACCACCATCCTTCACACGCTCCTTGAACTCCTCGTAGTTGTCGCACTCGTAAACGTGAGCATCACGGTAAGCACGAGCCTTCTCGAAGATATTCTTCTGGATGTCTTCCAACATATTCTTTACGCGTTCTACGATGCCGTCGAAGCTTACGTTCTCCTTCTCCAAAGTATCACGACGCATAATCTCGATGGTGTTGTTCTCCAAGTCACGGCCACCCATAGCGAGACGTACAGGAACACCCTTCAACTCATAGTCAGCGAACTTGAAGCCAGGACGCTTGGCAGGGTTATCATCATACTTCACGGTGATGCCCAACTCGCGGAGCTGGTCGATGACAGGCTGCAACTTAGCAGTAATCTGAGCCAACTGCTCGTCGCCCTTGTTGATAGGAACGATAACCACCTGGATAGGAGCCAACTTTGGAGGCAATACCAGACCGTTGTCATCGCTGTGAACCATGATGAGGGCACCCATCAGTCGGGTAGAAACACCCCATGAAGTAGCCCATACGTACTCTGGCTTGTTCTCCTTGTTCAAGTATGTAACATCGAAGCTCTTTGCGAAGTTCTGACCCAGGAAGTGAGAAGTACCGCTCTGGAGAGCCTTGCCATCCTGCATCATTGCCTCGATGGTATAAGTGTTCAGGGCACCGGCGAAGCGCTCAGTCTCACTCTTCACACCCTGCAATACAGGAACACCCATGTAGTTCTCTGCAAACTCTGCGTAAACCTTGAGCATCTCCTGAGCCTTTGCCTCAGCCTCTTCCTTAGTGGCATGAGCGGTATGACCCTCCTGCCAGAGGAACTCAGAAGTACGGAGGAACGGACGGGTACGCATCTCCCAACGCATTACGTTACACCACTGGTTGCAGAGGATAGGGAGATCACGCCATGAATGGATCCAGTTCTTATAGGTGTTCCAGATGATAGTCTCAGAAGTAGGACGGATGATGAGCTCCTCATCGAGCTTTGCGTTAGGATCCACCTCAACCTCTTTGCCATCCTCTGTAGAACGGAGGCGGTAGTGGGTAACTACGGCACACTCCTTGGCGAAACCTGCCACGTGCTCAGCCTCACGAGAGAAGAAACTCTTCGGGATGAGGAGAGGGAAGTATGCGTTCTGTACACCTGTCTGCTTAAACATCTTGTCGAGCTGCTGCTGCATCTTCTCCCAGATAGCGTAACCGTATGGTTTGATAATCATACAACCACGAACTGGTGACAACTCAGCGAGATCAGCCTTTACTACCAAATCATTGTACCACTGACTGTAGTTGTCAGCGCGCTTGGTTAAATTCTTGAGTTCTTTAGCCATATTGCTTTATTCTATTTATTTTGTTTTTTATTTCTTCTGTTATATATATAAAGGTATAAGCATGAGCCCCTTCATCATCTGCTGCCGGCAGTTCATCTGTCTGCAGGTGTCTGAAATCCTACTTTTAGGGATTTTCCACCCCCAAATAGGTGATTTCCTAGCTCTATTTCGACAAATACCCTTAAATTTGCATGCAAAAATACAAAAAAATATTAGAAAACTCTCCATTATGGAGAAAAAAGAGTTATCTTTGCAATTAAATAACATAAATATAGGAGATTTTAAAATGAAAAAGACTAATTTTGCAGTTGCAGGCCTCTCTTTGTGCTTGCTTTTTTCAAGTTGTGGAACCAATCAGAAGACAGGTACAGCTGTAGGTGCCGGTTCTGGTGCAGCTTTGGGTGCTCTCGTTGGTGGATTGCTCAATAATAGCCATCGTGGTACCGGTGCTCTTGTAGGTGCTGCTATCGGTGCAGCTGTTGGTGGCGGTGCTGGTAACCTCATCGGAAAGCACATGGATAAGGTAAAGGCTGAGGCTGAACAGGTGAAGAATGCACAGGTTGAGACTGTAAAAGATGCCAATGGCTTGTCTGCCGTTAAGGTAACATTTGCTTCTGGTATCCTCTTCCCAACTAACGGTTCTACTCTCAGCAGCAGCGCTAAGACTGATTTGGCTCAGTTTGCCGGTGTATTGAAGAACAATACCGACTGCGAGGTTTCTATCCAGGGTTATACCGATGCTACAGGTAATGACGGTATCAACTTGCCTTTGAGCCAGAAGCGTGCTGAGGCAGTTTACAACTATCTCGCTTCTTGCGGTGTTACCAGCCGTCAGGTAAAGAATGTTCAGGGTTTTGGTTCTGCTAACCCTGTTGTTAATACTACTGCTGCTTGCGCCCAGAACCGTCGTGTAGAGGTTTACATGTATGCTAGCCAAGCTATGGTTAACGCAGCCAACAATGGTACATTGAAGTAATAACTTTATGCTCCCGGAAGGGAAAAACTAAATAGATGATTTTGAAGAAAATCAAGAATATAGTAAAATGGGTGGTGGTGCTGTTTTTCAGTACCACCATTCTTGCTGTAGTGGCATATAGGTTCATTCCTGTGTATGTCACTCCTCTGATGTTTATCCGATGCTTTCAGCAAGTAGCTGATGGCGAGAGTATTACCCTGCATCATCATTGGGTTTCGATGGATAAGATTTCGCCTCACATGCCTGTGGCGGTGATGGCGAGCGAAGATGCGAGATTCCTGAAGCATCATGGTTTCGACTTCAATGCCATCGAGAGTGCGGCGAAGAATAATGCACGTGGTGGAAAGGTGCATGGAGCAAGTACCATCAGTCAGCAGACTGCTAAGAATGTCTTCCTGTGGCCTGGCCGTTCATGGACCCGCAAGGGATTTGAGGTCTACTTTACCTTCCTCATCGAAATGATGTGGAGCAAGCAGCGCATCATGGAGGTTTATCTCAACAGCATTGAGATGGGACCGGGTATCTATGGTGTGGATGCGGTTGCAGAATATCATTTCGACAAGAAAGCGAAAGACCTGTTTCGTGGCGAGTGTGCGCTGATAGCAGCTACGCTTCCTAATCCGCGCAAATTCAGTTCGCTGCATCCTAGTGCTTATATGAAAAAGCGCCAGCGACAGATAGAACATCAGATGAGATTTATCCCTACCTTCCCTCGTGAGGGTGAAGATTTCGACCCGGGCACGGCTGTGGGCGGATATAGGGGAAAGTAATGAGTGAGTAGTGATTAGTTATTAATGATTAGTTATTAGTGATTATTTTTCCGGCTAAATATTGATTAATGGATTTACTGAACGACTTGAACGAAGCGCAGCGTGCTGCGGTAGAATATATTGACGGACCTTCGCTGGTGATAGCCGGTGCAGGTTCGGGTAAAACGCGTGTGCTTACCTATAAGATTGCTTATCTCCTGAGCCAGGGCATGAAACCCTGGAGTATCATGGCGCTCACCTTTACCAACAAGGCAGCAAGAGAGATGAAGGAACGTATCGGAAAACTGGTGGGAAATGATCTCTCACAGCATCTCTATATGGGTACTTTCCACAGCATCTTTTCCCGAATCCTGAGAGCGGAGGCCGAGCATATCGGCTTCAACAACAACTTTACCATTTATGACGAAAGTGACTCGCGCTCGCTGATCAAGGCGATTGTGAAGGAGATGGGACTGGATGATAAGAAGTATAAGCCTGCTGCCGTTCATGCCAAGATTTCGATGGCGAAGAACAACCTGATGAGTGCTGCGGCTTATGAGAGCGATGCGGCTATCTTCGAGCAGAACAAGCGTGCGCAGATGCCTGAGGTTGGTAAGATTTTCGTGGCTTACGTGCAGCGCTGCAAGCAGGCTAATGCCATGGATTTCGATGATCTGCTGACGCTTACCTATCAGCTCTTCAGGGAGCATGAGGATATTCGCCACAAATATGCCGCCCGCTTCGATTATGTCCTGGTGGATGAGTATCAGGATACCAACCACGTTCAGATGTCTATCGTCATGCAACTCTGTCAGGAGAAGCAGCGTGTTTGTGCCGTGGGTGATGACTCGCAGAGTATCTATAGCTTCCGTGGTGCCAATATCGATAATATTCTCAACTATCAGCGCCAGTTTCAGGGTACGCGTCTCTTCAAACTGGAACAGAACTACCGTTCTACCCAGACTATCGTTGAGGCGGCTAACAGTCTGATCAAGCATAACCGCAACCAGATTCCTAAGGATGTGTTCAGCGAGAATGCGAAGGGTGAGAAGATTCAGTATAAGCCTGCTTACAGCGACAAGGAAGAGGCGGTGATTGTTGCGAAGGATGTGAAGCGTATCCGGCGCGAGGATGGCTGCCAGTATAGTGATTTTGCCATTCTCTACCGTACCAATGCCCAGAGCCGCAGCTTCGAGGAGGAGTTCAGAAAGCAGGGTATTCCTTATCGCATCTATGGCGGACTGAGTTTCTACCAGCGCAAGGAAATCAAGGACATCATAGCCTATTTCCGTCTGGTGGCGAATCCGGATGATGAAGAGGCTATCAAGCGTATCATCAACTATCCGGCTCGTGGAATCGGTGCTACTACGGTGCTGAAGATTGCTGACTGTGCCCATCAGAACCAGGTGAGTTTCTGGGAGGTAATCGGTGCCCCTGAGCAGTATGGACTGGCGGTTAACAAGGGTACGATGAACAAGCTGGAAACCTTCAGATTGCTGATTTCTTCGTTTATCGAACGGGCTCAAACTACAGATGTCTATGAATTGGGTGATGCTATTATCAAGGAGAGTGGTATCAGTCAGGATATCATGTCGGGCAAGGATGCCGATGATCTGGCACGTCAGGAAAACCTGGAGGAATTCTTGAGCGGTATGTCTGCTTTTGTGGAGGAACGCCGTGAAGAGGGTAGGTTCGATGAACTCTTCCTGCAGGATTATCTGCAGGATGTGGCGCTGCTTACCGATGCTGACAGCGATGGTGATAAGGATGAACCTCGTGTATCTCTGATGACGGTTCATGCAGCCAAAGGTCTGGAGTTTCCTACGGTCTTCGTGGTAGGATTGGAAGAGAATATCTTCCCGAGTCCGCTTTCTGCTGCTTCGCTCAGAGAACTGGAGGAGGAACGGAGATTGCTTTACGTAGCCATTACGCGAGCTGAGAAACATTGTATTCTGACGAACGCCAAGAACCGCTGGAGATATGGCAAGATGGAGTTTGATAATCCGAGTCGCTTTATTGATGAGATTGACAGCAAGTTGATAGATAGTCAGGATGAGGCTGGTGGAAGCTTGTTTGGCTCTATGTCTGAATCAAGGCTTGGTTCAAGGTTCGGTTCTAGAGCTGATTCGATGTCTGACCAGCCGGAGTGGGCGAGAGCGCAACGTCCTCGCAGACCTTGGGAGGATGCTGATCAGCCTAGATACAGTAGCAGATATCAGAATTCGAAACCGGTAGCATCTCAGTTTGTGGCAGATCCTAAACCTTCTCTTTCTGAAGGAAATTTCAAGTCTGTAAGAGCGCTGAATGCAGCTAAACGTTACATGGAGACGCATTCTTCTCATCCTGCTTCTCGCAGTACTGGATCTGCTGCATCATCAGTTTCTTCTTCTGCAGCATCAGTTTCTTCTTCTGCAGCATCATCTGCTGGCAGTTCTTCTTGCGGTTTGCAAGAGGGAATGAAGATTGAGCATCAGCGTTTTGGACGGGGAACGGTATTGAAGATTGAGGGAACTGGTGAGAATACGAAGGCTACAGTAGAGTTCGTTCATTCTGGTACCAAACAGCTTTTGCTGAAATTTGCCAAGTTTACGGTTGTAGATTAAGCCTCGTATTTTACTTTAGTAAGTACGAAATACAGACATCTGTTCTTATTGGCAACGGGTATGTCTTTTGTCTGTAATTTTAGGTTTTTAACAAGATATTGGGCTCTTTAGTACGTAAAAGTATTAAAGAGCCTTAATTTTTACCTCTATTATTCGTTTTTCTTATAACTTTTGTTTACTTTTGCACTTGTTTTTAAGAACGATATGAAAAAATAATTTGATATAAGGACTAATAAACAGAACGATTATGAAAAAATTAATGATGGTGGCAGTAATTCTGCTTACTAGTGTAGGGAGTGTAATGGCGCAGAATGAGTACAAGCGTGGTCTCTTTAACCATGTAGGTCTTAATGTAGGCGCAGGTACCGAGGGTATTAGTGTAGGTTTGGCAGCTCCAGTTACTAGTTTCTTTGAGGTTGAAGCGGGTGTGAATGTCATGCCATCTTTCAAACTGTCTGGTGATTTGGATGTAGATTATGATTCTAGTTCTTTGCCTCAGGTATCTGGAGTTAGTTATCCTAATCCTGCTACCATTCATGTTGATGGAGATTTCAGTCGTACCACCTTTAATGTAAAGGCTAATTTGTATCCTTTCGGTGGAGGCAGTAAGTTCTTTATCGCTGCAGGTTTGTCAATTGGTGGAGAGAAGATAGCAGAGGTTACCGGTTCATGCGACGAACTTCGTGAAATCTCTCAGAAGTTGCCTACTCAGGATATGAAGGATCAATTCCATCAGGTTGTTGTTTCTACAGCTAATGCCAACTTGGGTGGTTACAATTTGGAGCTCGATGAGAACTACAATGTTCAGGGCGATATCCGTTGCAAGAATGTTCGTCCATACCTTGGTTTAGGTTTCGGTCGTCTTGTTCCGAAGAACCGTATCGGTTGCCGTTTTGAGTTAGGGTGCCAGTTCATGGGCAAGCTCAAGGTTTACCAGAATGGTAACGAGATAGATATCAATAAGGCATTGGAAGATGCTGGCGAGGATGATCTCTCTAAGTTCGTAAAAGACTTGAAAGTTTATCCTGTTTTGAAGTTCTCTCTTACAGGTAGAATCTTATAATATTGATAAAGATTTATAAAAATAGTTCGGGCAAGACCATCAGCGGTCTTGCCCTTTTTCATTTTTATATACTATAAATTGAAAGCGTTCCCGCAGTAGCCTCACGGTCACTACGGGAACTTATATTACTAACATCTAACTTTAGCATTTTGTTAAACTTAAAAACTAATCTTTTTAAAGAGAGAGCAAAAGCTCCTTTATCTATAAACATAAACCAAGTATTTCATATACATTTTTTACATTGTAAGTTCTTAGAAAAGTTAAACCCATAGACCGGTATTTCTACCCAATATCTTGAATATTTTTATCTTGTCAGTTTTTGATTATTCAATATTTTAATTTACGCTGCAAAGATATAAAAAAAAACGGTAACTTCCAAATGAGTTTAGTTCTATTTTGTGTTAAATGGCGTCCGTGTGGTTTTATGCGGTCATTTTTAGAGAATATGCGGTAAAAAGCAAGAGGGTGTATCATAAACAATCAAATGTTTAATGATACACCCTCTTGTATAGGAGTTAGAACACTTTCGTGCCTATAACGCTTCGTCTTCAGGACGTGGCATCTGTGTCTGGGGCTTCTGTTTCTTGCCTGACTTCATGAATAGTTTCTTTTTCTTGAGCCATGCAGCCTTGCGTATCTCGTATTCTTCGCGGTGGCGCTCCAAAAAATTATCTGCCATGTTTCGTTTCTTTTTTACTTTGCGTTATGAATGCTTATTCTTTTTCTTTAAACTTACTGTAAATCACCTTTATCTGTATAGGACTTGTCTCCTTGCCGTTGCTGTCGGTGGTTATTACACCTCTTTTCAGTCGGGTAGAAGCGAGCGCCATATCGTGATTTATCTTGGTGATGACTGTAGTATAGCCCTGTGTAACCGTGATGATGCTTACAGGAACCAGTACAACCTTATTCCAGTTTTCACTCTTGCCCTTGTTCTTATACATGGCAGAAACCAGATTGGCGATGTTCTGGAATGTATAGGCATTCTTGTAAGTACCTGTTCTGCTGTAGCTTGTGGTATAAGAAGTACGGCTATCTGCCAACTTGCTCTTTTCGAAGAACGACTGCAAACTGTCTTTCTGAACCATCAGGATGGTGCTTGGTGTAGCAAAGTTGTATGGGTTGTCTTCGTCTTCATTGTTGAGTCGTGGGAAAGAGATGGTAGCTGTGTTGAGCGTATCCTTCTCATGTCCCTTCATGATATCTTCGATAGGGAGGGTAACCTCGGTGAAGATACCTGCCGGTGACTTGAGATAGGTACAGTTCTCCTGATTTGCCAACTTCTTCATGTTCACGGTATCGTTCTCAATCTTGTTGAGCTGCAATACCTCTTCTGTTCCATCGAAACGGTTGTAGAGGCTATCTACTATGATACTATCTGTAACGCCATCTTTTGCCTTGGTCGTATATTGGCGTCTGTATTGGAAGATGAGCTCTGTATTCCAGATCTTAGCCATGTTACCTGTACCACCTACATTTTTGATATAGAAGCCAGGACAAACATTGTGCAGGAACTTGTAGTTGGTCTTGAAGTACTCTGGATGCTTTGCGTATGTCTGCAGAATATATGAGCCGTAGTTGTTATAAGTCTTACCATCTTTGGTATATGGCTTGTTCAAACTAATCTGGAAGTTCTTTACATCTGACGTGTTGCTCAAGTTGTAATTACTGCTCCAATGCTGATTGCTTTCGCTTACCCAGCCGTTTTTGAATGCATCATAATCAGAGTAATACTCTTGATCTTCTGCCATTGGCTTGGTCATCTCGTAGGCTGTCACCTTCATTGGGGCGATAGTATCACCATAGTTGGCATTATATGAAATCAACAAGTAGCAACCATAAGCTTCAATAGAGCCGTTGTTGGCTTGCTTGATGGCAACTGTATCTACATCGAAAGAAGACAGTACGCCCAACTGGGTCATATAGTCACCCTTTACATAGTTGCCTGTTTCCGGGTCTTTCATCTTACCGATGAGACCGCTGTTGTTGCGGCTCAATACGGCACCTGAAACCATAGACTTTGTAGCTACAGGAAATACTGCGCTAGAGATGTTGATGTTGTCAATATCGTTAGTGATGCTACCACCGATTCCCTCGGTGGTGTCATCACATGCAGCGAAAGTAAGCGCTGCTATTACTAATACTGTTAAGAGTCTTAAAATTTTCATTATCCTTGTATGTATGTGTCTCTGTTGTCGGAATCTTATTCTGCGTCAGGACAAACCTTGTTGATGAAGTCTGCGTATGGCTCCTGGATATCTTCTCCCGGATAAGCCAGTACAGGCTTATTATTCTCCTTCGCATAATCAAAGAGAATCTGGTTAGCTTCTTCTTCACCTTCTACTACACCGTCGCTATAGTCGATGGCGAGTTTGCCGAGCTCAATGAAGTTGAAGTCGTCCTGATAGCCGTCAAGCAGTTCAGACTTTGCATCGCGGAAGGCAACGCAACGTTTGAAGTTGGTACCCAGTTCACCTTTGAGTTCGTTGGTATAGAGAGCGGTAATCACCTTTGATTCTGCAAATGAAGGCTCTTCGCTGTAGGCAGTCTTTACATAGAATGGCACTACTGCGCTAGCCCAACCCTGGCAGACGATTACGTCAGGCTGCCAGCGAAGCTTCTTCACGGTTTCCAATACGCCACGTGCAAAGAAGATAGCTCTTTCTCCGTTGTCGGCATATTCCTTTCCGTTTTCATCGGTACCCATCTGGCGGCTTTTGAAATAGTCGTCATTATCGATGAAATAAATCTGCTGTCGTGTTGTTGGTATAGATGCAACCTTGATGATCAGCGGATGGTCTGTATCATCTATGATAAGGTTCATACCAGACAGGCGAATGACCTCGTGCAATTGTCCGCGACGCTCGTTGATGGTGCCCCACTTAGGCATGAAGGTGCGGATCTCAAAACCTGCTTCCTGCATCTTCTGAGGCAGTTCGCGTCCCATGATTGACATGTGAGACTCGGCTACGTATGGGTCGATCTCCTGATTGATAAATAATACTTTTTTTGCCATAAAATTTAAATTTTATTCTTACGAATTACGTGCAAAGGTACAAAAAAAACTTCAATTAGGGGCATTTTTTCTCCGAAATTCATTATTTTCGGCAATAATTCGCATATTTTTAGGTTTTTTCTTTCTCATTTGAGAAAAAAGTTGTTATTTTGCACCCGAAAACAGATTATGACGATGAAAGTATTCAATAAGATTGTTGACCTCCAGAACGAACTCTTCATGTGTCGTAAGGAGGGAAAGGAAATCGGCCTTGTGCCAACTATGGGTGCGCTGCATGAGGGTCACGCCTCTCTTGTTAAGCGCAGTGTAAAGGAAAATGGCGTGACAGTGGTTTCTGTGTTCCTGAATCCTACACAGTTTAATGATCAGGGTGACTTGGATCGCTATCCGCGTACCCTCGATGCTGACTGCAAGCTCTTGGAGGCTTGTGGTGCTGACTATGTGTTTGCACCATCGGTAAAGGAAATGTATCCTACACCAGATACACGCCACTTCGAGTTTCCACCTGTTTCTACCGTGATGGAGGGTGCCAAGCGCCCGGGTCATTTCAATGGTGTATGTCAGGTAGTGAGCCGTCTTTTCTATATCGTTCGACCAACCCGTGCTTATTTCGGTGAGAAGGATTGGCAGCAGATTGCTGTCATCAAGCAGCTCGTGAAGTACATCAACAGCGATGTGCAGATTGTAGAGTGCCCTATTGTCCGTGATGAGGATGGTTTGGCTAAGAGCAGCCGTAATACTTTGCTGGCTCCTGATGAGCGTGCCATTGCGCCAAACATCTATAAGGCTCTGAAGGAGAGTGTGGAGTATGCCAAGACTCATACCGTACAGGAAACTCATGATAAGGTGGTTGCCGATATCAATGCTGTAGAGGGTCTGGAGGTAGAGTATTTCCAGATTGTGGATGGCGACAGCCTGCAGGATGTGTCTTCATGGGAGGATAGTGCATACGTGGTAGGTTGCATCACCGTTTATTGCGGTAAGACTCCTATCCGTCTCATCGACCATATCAAGTATAAAGGATAAATTCCTCTATAGATATTCTTTATTAAGTTTAATCCGTAACAGATCAAGTAATAACAGAACAATGCAGATAGAAGTATTGAAGAGTAAGCTCCATTGTGTGACCGTAACTGAGGCTAACCTGAATTATATGGGTAGCATCACCATCGATGAGGACTTGATGGACGCTGCTAATCTGATTGCAGGCGAGAAGGTTCAGATTGTAGACAACAACAATGGTGAGCGCTTGGAGACCTATATTATCAAGGGTGAGCGTGGCAGCGGTTGTATCTGCCTGAACGGTGCTGCAGCCCGCAAGGTGCAGGTGGGAGATACCGTTATCATCATCGCTTATGCCCTGATGGACTTTGAGGAGGCTAAGACCTTCCAGCCAACCGTGGTTTTCCCAAAAGAGGGAAATAAGGTTTAAATATCGTATGATGATATAGAATTGTATAAAGAATGATAATCTCGTATGATAATCATAAAGAATATGCGTTCCTGTGGATAGATGAATCCGTAGGAACGCATATTTGTTTTGTGACGATAAACTTGCGTTTCGGTGTGGCGAAATAGCGGTAAGCCACATCGATGGTGATGCCCTGTTCACGGATGGATAATGTATGTGTACCCTATATATAATGGTGTAATTACAATTTTATGAAGGTATAATTGCGATGGGTTAAGGATAGATTTCGATATGGCTGCTGCCGGAGTTGCCATTCTTGATAATCCTTATCTGGGTGGTGATGCGCTCGCTCATCGTGTCGGTATGACTGATGACGCCCACCTTCTTGCCTTGCGAACTTTGCAACATGGCGAGGGAGTCGATGACGGTGGCTAGGGTGTCAGGGTCGAGGGTTCCGAAGCCTTCATCGATGAACAGGTTCTCGAAGGAGATGTTGCGGGAAGATAACGCCGACAAGCCCAAGGCGAGACCCAGACTCACGATGAAGGTTTCACCACCTGATAGGGAAGTGGTGTCTCGGATATCGTCGGCACGGTCGTGGTCGATGACTCGGATGCCCAGCGAATGCTTTACCTGCTGCAGTTCGTAACGGCTGTTGAACTTTCTGATTTCCTGATTGGCGTGAGCAATCAGGAAACTGAGCGTATAGCATTGGGCTATCTTGCGCAGCGTCTTTCCGTCTGCTCCGATGGCATCCGTGATGGCTGTCCAGTCGTCCTTTTCCTGTGTTACGAGTTGCAGAGCCTCAGCCTTGTCACCCAACTGCTTCACGGCTTCCTGATGGTTCTGCATCCTGGCGTTGGCAGCAATCAGTTCGTTGCGCTGGCTTCTTTCCTGATACTCCTGCTGAATGGCTAAGAGAGCATCACGGCTTTGGGCAGGCTGATGTTCCAAGTGCTGCTGATGCGCCTTTTCTGCACTCTGGTAAAGGGCAGTTGTTGAAGCCACGGCTTTCTCCTTTTCGTCCTTTTCCCGACGGATGGCATTCCAGTCTTCGGCAGAGTGAAGCATCTCCCGGATGGTATTTCGGTCGATAAGGCTTCCTTCGATACTTCTTTCCTCGATGCCTTCCTCTTCGGAGTCTTTTCCTTCGATGCTCTTTTCTTCAAGCTGCTTGTTGTATTCCTCAATCCAAAGGTCGAGTTCCTTTTCCTTCTCTTGCAGATTCTCTTTCATCGTCTTGTTCTGAGACAGCATGGTTTGATGCGAACCTTTACTGTTGGCGAGTTCTGCCTTCAGTTTGTTGATATTCTCGTTCTGAGTATCAGCTGCTTTCGTTGCCTCATCCTTTGCTGCTGTCAGTCTTTGTTCTGCCGCATCGGGCTCTTCTCCATTCAGAATCTGCTTGTATTTCTCCTGCCATTCCTCCATTTCTTTCTTGGTACTATTCCATGCCTGAAGGGCTTTCCCGTAAGCCTCCTCCTTGCTCTTTTGCTGCGAAGCAAGGTTGATGGTAAGTGCTTTTTGCTCAGCTAGTTTTGTGGTGCAGGTTGATGTGTTTTCTTGGGCTTTGTTCTGTATAGTAGAAGCCTTGCTTTCATACGCAGCTTCATCCTTCACAGCCTTATCCTTGAGTTGGGTCAGCCGTTCTATCTCTTTCTGAATCTTGTTAAACAGGCTCAGTTTGCTGCTCGCATCTTTCGCCTTGTTTTCATAGATAGGCAAGAGCGATTTCAGTTCTGCCTCAGCCTTCGGAATCTTTGGATACTGGGCGATGAGCGCCTTCCATTCCTCTTCGTAACTGGCGATTTCTCCCGACAGCTTTTCCTGTTGTTTCTGGAGCGTCTGTACTTCGCCGTCGTTCTGTTTTCTCTCGCCGGAAAGGTTCTTCTCCTGTTTCTGCTGCAGTTTCAGCAGATCCTCCTTGATTTTCAGAAGTTGCGAGAGTTCCGTGGTGGCTTCCTCAAACTGTCTGTTGTCGGTATGATAAGGATGAGTCGTGCTGCCGCAGAGCGGACAAGGTTTGCCTTCGGTCAGGTTGGCACGATGAATCTCCCATTTCTCACTCACCATGAGGGTATAGGCATTTCTCAGCGTCAGGGTCTCTTGGGTCAGCGCCTCGATGGTCAACTTGCCCAGCGCCTCATCTATCTTGGCATTTCTCTCGCCCAAGACCTGGATGCGCTCCTCATTCTTCTGCTTTTCTGTTGTGGCAGCATCGAGATGAGCCACAACCTTGATGGCTTGCTGGACATCCTGCAGTTTCCTGTCGGCTACAGTCTTGCTGTTCTGCAGTTCCTCTATATTCTGTCCGGCAGTCTTATTTCTTTCCGTCTCCCAAGCCTGTTCAGCGGCTTGCGTCGCTTCGTGCAGAACCTGTTTCTGCTTGGAAATCTCTTCCTTTGTCGTTTTGAGGGCAAGGTTCGCTTTCTCCGTTTCAGCTTCCCATTTTTGGATGTTTCGGGCGTTTTCCTCCACGTCTTTCTGGGCAGTTAGATTCTCTTTCTGAGCTAACTCCAATGCCTCTTTCTTTTCTTTCAGATTCGGCATAGCCGCTTCCATTTTTGTTTTCAGCGCCCTTGCTTCAGCGATGACCGGCAGCGCCTTTTCCAGCTGTTCCTGTGCCTTGCTTACTGCTTCCTTCAGACTGGCAAGAGTTTTCTCGCTTTCGCTGATGGCAGACTCTTGACTTTTGATGTTTCCTTCCGCTTTCAGAATGTTTTCTTCTTGTTCGTGGATGCTTTGCGTCTGTCGCTCTACTTCCTGCAGCTGGTTGACGGCTGGCTGTACTTCATCGTGCAACTGCAGACGGAGAATCTGGGCTTGCATCGCTTTAATGGCATCTGCTGCTTGCTCCATATCTGACTTGTAGATAGCGATTTGCTTGATTTGCTTATCGTTTTCCTCAAACCATTGTAGTCCTTTCGAAATGGCTTGCAACTGGCTGTTGAGTTCCTTCTCAGCCTTTTCCAGGCGGTCGATTTCCTCCTTCAGTTGGGCGAGTTCTTCATCGTTCAGCAGGTTCTGTTTAACGGCTTCCACCGATGCTGCCATCTGGTTGTAGGCATCCGTCGCCTGGTCTTTCGCCTTCTTGATTTCAGTAGCGATGTTCGTATAAGTTTCCTCGCATCCGATGAGTTTTTCCAGGAGTTCGTACCGCTCGTTTTCCTTTGCCGTCAGGAAGTTGGCAAACGAGCCTTGGGCGATGAGTACGGTACGGAGAAACTGGTCGTAGTCGAGTCCGATGATGTTCGGCAGCTCGTTCCAGTCGGCAGCTTCCTCTGTTATCTCTTCTCCCTTTCTCGTGATTTTATAGAGCGCAGTCTTGGCGTTCTCGTAGCGCACTCTCTGGAATCTGACGTGCCATTCTGCGCGGTAGATGCTGCCGTTGTTGGCAAGGAAGGTGAGTTTGCTGTAGCCTTCCTTCTTGCCACGTGTCAGGATGTTTCTACTGTCGGTAGGAGCCAGACGGTTACTTTCGCTGGCATCGGCAGCTCCGAAAATCTCGATGTTCTGGTTCTTGTCGCCTTTCTTCCTAGGGTAGCGAGGGGCGCGGTTGTAGAGAGCCAGACAGATAGCATCGAGTAGGGTAGACTTGCCACTTCCCGTCGGACCTACGATGCTGAAGATGGTACTCTCGCCTAAGGCACCTTCTTCAAAGTTGATGACCTCGCCTCCCTGTTTGTCAAGCGAAGCGAGGTTGAGTATTTCGAGTTGTAGGAATTTCATAATGATGATGTCGTTAATAAATCGGATAACATTTTCTCCTGTCTTTCGTTCATCGGAGCGTTGTGTCTGATGGCGAAGGCTTCCTTCAGCGTATCGAGCGGAGGACGGTTGATGATGTCTTCTATGCTGGTGATGTGCTGGGAACCCTGGATGGTGGAGAGGTCCAGTTGCGGGATGATGCGCTGAATTTTGCAGAGCACGGCATCCTTTTCGTTGACGAGTTTCTCCAGTTCCTTGATGTCATCGCTATTCAGTTTCTCCTGTTTCACCTTCAGCATCACGTAGTCAAAGTGGTCGCTCAGTTCTCCGTCAGTTCTCTCCGAGAGTTCAGAATTGATGAGCTTCTGCCATTTCTTGAAGGTCAGCTCTTCCTCATCTTCGGGCAGTATGCGGAGGGCGTGCTGAGGCTTGTATTCCAGAAAATCTACTTTCCATTCCTTGCTCTTGCCGGTTTCCTTTCCTTCATCCTCTTCTCCGTGTTCTATGGTGATGAGGTCGATGCCGTGGGTGTAGTCTTTTTCGGCAAACGACATCGGGAGGATACTTCCCGTATATCTTGCCCAGTCGGTGTTCCAGATATGCTGCCGTTTGTGGATGTGTCCGCAAGTCATATAGTCGGGATGGTCGTTCCATCCTTCCAAGTCCACTTCCTCCTGTCCGCCGATGATGATTTTCTCGCTCGCATCCTTCTTGGCGATATCCGAACCCTTGGCGTACATGTGTGCCATCATGATGCATTTCCTGCCCGGGTATTTCTTTCGAGCCTCAGCCGTCAGTTCTCTCAGAAAGTCGTTGACTCCTTGCGAGTAACTGGCGTTCTGTACCACATCGCTTCTTAGGAAAGGTACGGCGAGGATGATGACTTCTTCTCCTTCCTCGTTGGTTACGGGGATGATGAGGTCATCGAAGGAATAGATCCAATGTCCGCCGGTTTTATCATCGTCCTCGTTTTCTCCCTGCTGCCAGATTTTCCTTACGTTTCCTCTTATTTCCACGTGGTATCGGGTGAGCAGCGGACGGGGAGCCTCCAGTCGGCTGGCGGAATCGTGGTTGCCGGCGGTAATGATGACCTGCATGTTCGGGCACAGTTGGGTAGCATCGGCAAGAAACTCGTAATAAACGGTCTGTGCCGCTGCCGATGGATTTCCGTTATCAAAGATGTCTCCTGCTATGAGGAGAGCATCGGGCTTTTGTTCAGCGATTTGTTCCAGGAGCCATTTCAGGAAATGCTTGTGTTCCGGCAGACGGTCGTTGCCGTGAAACAGGTTGCCCAGGTGCCAGTCGCTGGTTGCTAATATCTTCATACTCATAAGAATGTCTAATCTTAGTCTTTTTCTTTGTCTTTGGTTTGCAATCTGACTACAAAGTTAACACAATTATTTGGGATACGCAAAGAAATAAGCTCAAAAAACGAAGAATTATGGCCGGAAAAGTAAAGATATTCAGGAAAAGTCTTGTTTTATATCTGATAAAGTTGTATCTTTGCAAGGTAGAAATCTTCGTTCATAAACATTGAATGTCCGTTCAGTGTCTTTGAACGGCGGTTCATAGACTTTGAATGTCGGTTCAATGTCTATGAACGGAGATTTCTCCTAGGATTAAATACTTTTCTTCCTAGGTTTGTGGTCTTTTCTTCTTAAGTGTGATCATAAATGCTGTAGGATGCAAAGGCTGCTGCAATAAGAAATACAGATAAACTAAAATAAGAAAGGAAACTGATATGGCTAAGTACAAATTGCAGGAAATGGGGGATATGCGTTATGATGGAAAGCGCAGAGTTTATCCCAAGATGGTGACCAACCGTACACTATCCAGAAAAGAGTTCGTCAAGATGATGCAGCATTACCATCGCGGTATTTCGGAAAGTACCACGGAGGCTGTATTGACCGATGTGGTTGATATGCTGGCAGACATGCTCTCCATGGGGTACAACGTGAATCTGGAAGGTTTCGGCACCTTCTCCCTCTCCCTCGCTTTCGAGGATGAGAAGCCTAGGGAAATTCTGAATCCAGATGATAAGATGACGTACCGCAAGGTGGGAGTGAA
>OJJU01000390.1_pt1 | contig 16833 bp, 17 predicted proteins | sample 1596141 | NCBI WGS metagenome assembly OJJU01 (sample SAMEA4350150, study PRJEB24818) | metagenome | biome: human; feature: gut; material: faeces | place: Denmark | collected 2013-09
CTCGCCCCTATGGTAGGGGCGTAGGGCTTGGGTACTGGGGTAAGGACCCCCTCTTCGTAAGAGGGGGACAGGGGTGTCGAAAAATCCTCAATGGAAATTGAAAACCATCCAATGGAAATTGGAAATTGGGAAAAAAGAAAAAAAAGAATTTTACCAAGAAAAAATAAAAATCATAAAAAAGAATTTGTTATGAGAACAATCAATCTAATCGTATTGCACTGCACGGCAACCCGTGCGACCCAAGACTTCACGGTAGAAGACTTGAAAGCCTGTCACTTCGCCAGAGGTTTCAAATCCATCGGCTACCACTACTACATCACCAAGGATGGTACCCTCTACCCTTGCCGCCCAGAGCGAGAGATCGGTGCTCACGCCCGACACTACAACGCCCACAGCATCGCCATCTGCTATGAGGGCGGACTTGATGCCAACGGCAAACCTGCCGACACCCGTACCCTCGCACAGAAGGTAACGATGGAGGAACTCCTCCATAGCCTCTGCCTCGACTATCCCGATGCCACCATCCTCGGCCATCGTGACCTCCCCGGCGTTCGCAAGGAGTGTCCTTGCTTCGACACCAAGAAGTGGCTCGAAGACATCAAATTCCGCATCTAGCCATCCCCACCAAATACTTTCATACACATACGAAAACCAAAATCCCCTCCGGCATCCATTTGCCAGAGGGGATTCATGTATATCAATATCACAGTCTTGCGATTCCTCGCTTCGTGAGAACGCTCCTAAGTTATTACTTCCTCTTCACAAACTTGCACTCCACCTTGCAAGCCAATGCCATTACACCATCAAGGGAAATGACGAAGCGTTTGTTTTTTGCGCCTGTCACACGCTGGAAATAGCCTTCCAATCCCTCAAAGGGACCATCGCCTATCACCACCTTGGCATTAGATCGAAGTTCCGACATCTGTCTGGCATCCAAGAACTCAGGTTCTTGGTATGCCCCCGACTCATAGAAGCGGATGAAGTCCTCCATCTGTCTGTCGGGCACTATCAAGGGCGAGTTGGGAGCAAGGATGAACTGGAGATAAGCCAGTCCCTTCTTCACCGCCATGATGCCATTATAGCTGTCATGCACGAAGATGAAGTTGTGGATGGCGGGGGTCTCCTTCGTCTCCAGCTCGTCATCCACCACCACCTGTTTCCTCACCATCGGAATGAAGTTTTTGATGCCATGGCTATCGAGCAGCTCCTTCGCCTTCATCTCTCGACAATAAGGGGAACTCATCGCAAACCACCTCACCTCATTCGGGTCTATTTTGAGTATCATCATAATTTCAAAGATCGATTCTATAACTATTCCTATCTTTTCATGGCTTCAATAACTTAGATGCCATCTTCCTCATACGATAAAAAACTTGTGTAAAATATGCCAAGAACAATGCTATGAATACATACTTTAGGATGAAGAAAGTCATAAAGGATAAGTTTAGCACAAAAGGTTTACGCCATTTTAAAATCAAACAACCTTACGCTGTAGGTGGTGTACTAAAGTTCAAATACATCCTTCACTTAAGTATTTATTGGGATAAACTATCTGATATTCCCCATCTATCAAAAAGCTCTTATTCAACACACAAATTTGAATCGGGGGAATCATCTCTAGGCGCGCAAAATTTCGTATAACAAATGGTATATGAGGTACATCCCGCCAACAGTTGTCTGCTTTGGCTCGAATGGCTTGAAATTCTGTCATAAAGTCAGAGTGTGATTTCAACATTTCCAAGACAAAACATACTGTTATCCGTTTGTTAGGAAACTCTTTTCCTAGGCTATCACTAAGAACCTTAAAATTTTCCAAATGCTCAGGACAATTATACAAATCATACGTATGAGGAAAGGTATAATCACAATGTGATAAGCAAATTACATAGTTGCCATCATAACTAGAACCGCCCCACCAATGTGCCAATTCTATAAAGGAATCCCAAAAATAATAACCATGACCGAGCCAAGCATCCTTTCTTTTACACATAAAAGGTCCCTTTTGTTCAATCTCATCTGGATTATCTCTATCCTCTACTGCTTGATAAAGTTTCCTCTTTTTCATTATCTATAACCAAAGTATTCTTTTTAAGTTCTTCCTGTAAGACCGATAAATTATAAGTTGGCAACACAATAGGAGGAATGCCAGCCTGAACAGAAACAGAACTAATAAAAGCTCTCACATATGGAAAGACAATAGCAATACTATTTGGATAAAAGTAACCAGGGATACTTTCGTATGCAATTTTGTCAGAAAATGCGAATTGGCTAATACACTCTATCTTAACAACCTCTTCTTCATTTTGTGAATTAAAAGCTGTAAAAATGAATTTCAACTCAAATTTTCCAAGATTTGAAATATAAGTACCTAAAGTTGAAATATCTATCGATAGTTCTTGTTCTAAATCAATATTGGTAAATAGTCATTATCTAACAGATTAAGCTTTGCCTTCTCACTTCTTAAGGACAAATTTTTCAAAGCTTCTTCTACGAAAGTAAAGGCACTAACATTTGGCAGACCGAGGCTAGAAATTCTATCCCATTCTGCATCCTTGATTTCTTTCGAAGAGTCACGAAGGAAATCTAAAACTTGTTGTGTATATTTATCTACCATAATTAAGTTTGTTGAGAAACTTTTTGCAAAGATACATATTATTGGACGTATTTTATCACATTTAATGTTAAAAAACAGCACTTTAATAGTGATTAACACCAGGCTTATATGCGGTAACTACTCAGCATCCTTGCCATCTTCATAACGGCGAACATAGTCACATGGCAAAAACGACTCGTCTCCTTCCTCGCCAAACAATATGCGAGTAAGTACATCCTCAATATACTCACCAAAATTCACTTTGTTCAATATACAACTTTCCAACAACCCAAACATAAATGATATGTTCTGGGCTGCGAAATGACTTCCCGTCTGCTGCCAATTACGTCTTCCCATAGCGATATGTCGGAAACATCTCTCTATGGCAATAATCACCTGCTGCTCGGAACCTTCTGAGCATATCCATGAGGCGGCCTACAATCTGCTTGCTCCATTTCTTGCGGAACTCCAAGCGAGCTTTAGGGCTTTGGTCATCCTCCAACAAGATAAGAAGCATGTCTGTCACGACAAACATATTCGAACTCTTTATCTCGATTGAGTCTCCATCTGGAGACATCAAAATCAACTTCTCCACTTGCCAGTTTTTTGGCTTTGGAGTCTCATCCTTACAATACTTTCGCAAGCTACGCCCATTACGGTTCTGATTGTAGTCTTGCATCACCTTTTCAAAATATTCTTTGCTTTCCATTTTATATGAATTTTAAAACGGTTGCAAAAATAGTATTTTTCATTCAAGCCACCTTACGCTGTATTGGTGGTTTACCACTCAAAATGTGTAATATTTTGTCTAGCTTTTCTCCAACATTTCCTTATTTGTTTGTCCCTTTTGCTGAGCTTCCAAATTAAGTAATACAGCATTGGTAAAAACGTTAGCCATTTTATTCTGTGTTTGAATATTGAGGTATGACTCGGAATCCCAAAAGAGATAAGTGTCCCAAATGCCTAAGTCTATCTCCTTCTTAAGATTATCTAACTTCTCTGGAACAACTTTGCCATTTTCGTCAAAGAATGTATCCCAAGAAGATCGAATCTTAAAAACCGTCAATATATTAAGTTCACCAGGCGTAAACAAATCCGTTGCTATTTTGGTATGATGAATTTGATTTGTCTGCTTATCATAATAGCAATAAGCGAAATCTACATCTACATATTTCTTTGCAACTGCACGAACCGCCATCAACCTAGTATTGGAAGAGAAATAAGCCTCAACGTCAGAAAAGAACAAATCGTCACAATTACCTTTATTGACTTGTCCTATCATCAGTTCTATCGTTTCTTTATCGATCTCCTCATGCTCAAACCTTACATTCTCTATATGAAATGAGTCATCCACAGGTCGAACAACAGGTATACCCAGCTTACACAAAGCCACAAGTACAGCACGCTTCTCAACTATATCAATCTTGTTATTGAACTCAGAAGCTACCATATCAAAAGTTTGCTTTTTCTTGGCATACCCTTGAAATATCTTCAAAGCCTTGATTGCAATTCCACGCACTTTATTGACTTTTCTACTTTGGAACCAGTATTGAAACCATGCTCCGAAGAATCCTGCAATAACGGCAGTAAAGACAATAGTCGATATATTTGATAAAATTGAATCCATAATATTACCTCCTTTAATTTATATACCTAAATAATCAATGGCATAAGTTATATTCTCTCCTAAAGATTTTTTCTCTACATAATGATTTCCAAGGTTACTTTTCATATACCAAACATCAACACCATATATTTGTGCAAACAATAATGACATCAAAGTAAATGGCTTAGGACCGCATGATATCAAGACTAAACGATAATTATCCTTAATAGACTTATATATATCACATAAAGTGTTAAAAACTGTCACCATATTCATTAGGCTATACTTATGTATCATTTCTGGTGGACAACGAAGAAACAACGATTTGTACTTTTCATCCAAGCTCTGGACATATGTGTTATCTGTATAAAAATAATGTATATAGTCTATATCTGCAAAATATTTAAGGGCCGCTAATGCCTTAATATCATTTCCTAATCCTACAATCAACGCTGTAGGTTTATCTGGAATACTAATAGAAGAGAAGCCTTGCAAAGCTTCTACACCTGACACAGAAAATATCTTATCAAACGATTCATTTTGAATGACAGGCACACTATAAGTAAAATAACATACAACGTTTAATAAGGAACTATCCCTATATTTATCAAAAAATAGCAATATGCGAGAATACCATTGTCTATCCATTGATGAATAATCTATAACTATCTTGACTTTTTTTGCCTTTGTTAATCCCTTAAATATATCCTTCAGAGCTTGAGTAACTTCTTGTGGCTTATCTATTTGATACTCTTTAAACCCAAATTTTGAAAAGAACTTTCTGTGTTCATCTAATTCTGGGATTTGAGGACTTTTGTAAGAAAGAACTATTTTTGACGAAATGTTATGAATTCCATCAAGATTCCTAGACACAAAAGACAAACATCTTTCTTCATAACCACATCCACATAACAATAAGTCGCAATTGTGAATCAGATTTTCATCGTTTGAAATTTGAGTTATTTGTACAAGTTTCATTGTTCTTTTTGGTTTAATATCTCATCAAGAGAGATTACATCTTTAGACGTTGTTTGAATAATATGAAAGTATGGATATAACATATATGACAATCTGTAAACAGCATTTCTGTCATCAAATGCTCCAGTCAACTCATCATCTAGTTTTATAACCACACCTTGCTCCAATGCATTCTTTAAAAATTTTTGTAATGAAGACTTTTTAGATATGGTAAAGCAGGTGACAGGATAAGGATTATAATCATCTGATAGTAAACTTTGTTGAAAATACTTTCCTATTTTTTCAATTATTTCTTCAAAGGTAAAGTTGCCATATTCTGTATCATATACGCTCTGTATAAAGAAAGAACTATCATAAAAATGATGAGAGTAAGACATTATAATATCTCGTATCGCAGGCATTCTTTGCATTAGCTTACCTTTTTGAGAAAGTAAGCTCATCACAATATCATCTAAGATATTACAAAATATACGAGGATTTCCATCAGCCATTCTATAAAGTAACCAGTCTCCAAGATACACGTTTTCGTATGGAATTCCTGCTTGAACATCTTTGGTGAACCAAGAATATCGACAATGCAAAACTTGGTATTTGTATTTTTTCTTACGTTGTATCCAATTCTTTACTTTAATCACACCTTTATCTACATCATAGTTTTCTTTATGAAAAACTGAATAAAAACCTTTATCAACCTTTGGCAATTGTTGAAAGAAGAAATTTAGGTCTTGCTTCTGAGAATTTGAAATCAACTTTAGAAAATCTGCCTGCGATATGTTATACTTGGAAAGAACTTGGCTTTCTATTACTGAATCACAAAACACTTTCCAATCTTGAATTGAGGAATAATTACAATTCCAACATTTTATTAACTCAAAATCGTTACCTTCCGATGGTGATTTGGATACTTGATTTTGCACTCTCCAATCTGGAGTTGCTGTTATTTTAAATAAAATAGTTTGATCCATACTTCGCAAACATGTGTTCACTATTTTATCTTGCAACCAAGAAGGAGCTATTTCCATCTCATCAAAACAAAGAGCCCATTTTTTCTTAGCAAACGCAAACTTTGAACTAAATATTTCAATTGCTAAAGAAATAATATCTTCAAAATTTGACTTACAAGCATAAGGAAACTCGTAACCATAATTAGAATCATTTATTGCATTTTTAACATCTATAATTATGCTTTTAAGGGCTATACGAATGAGATCTATAATCGGTGGGGTATTTTCACTTAACTTCCACGCAAAGACCAATGATGAAAGATACTCTATTTTAGAAGAGTTTTCAAATGCTTCATCTTCAAACACTGCTTTTAATGTATCAATAAATGCCAATAAAATATTAACATTAACCAAAGCCTTTGATACTTTCTCATAAAAAGCAACATTCTGTGTTTCCTTATTAAGCTGTTCTAAGATTATACTCCATTGCCTATCTGCAGGAATATATACACCATAAAAATCTAATTTAAACTCGGTATATATTTTCTGATACTCTCTAACAGACAATGGATGCAACATCTTAAGCATCGTTGTTTTGCCACAGCCGCGAGTTCCCAATAATACAGAATGACAAGATTTTGTTAACTCTTGAAAATTCTTCGTAAGCACAAATTCTTGGGCAATCTCTTGATATGACAAATATCTAGAATTAAACGTTTTCATTATCTATTCTGCTTATTCATTATTAATGAGACTAGACCCTCTTTAAATGGATTATAGCCTTTTGTCCGACATACATTAAGAAAATCTTGCATTTGCTCTTCTGAAAGAGCATTAATTTCTGGAAACTTTTGACTAATAGTTTTAATGTTTACATAAGAAAATTTGTTTTCTCCTTCAAAATAATAAGCAATAATTTTATCGACTAATTTTTCTACATTTAAAGAATATCCAAATCCATGCACAGGTTTAATTGGATAATCATAATCAGATATAGGATTCCATCCCTCTCCTGGAATAAATTTATAGGACTCCAAATAGCCCTTTATTTGTTCATCAATCTCTAAAACCATCAAATGAAAATGATTGTCTATCCTTGCTTGACTCGTATTTTGAGTAGAGGCCAAACTACCACTAGCAACTATATGGACTCCATTCAAATTTGTGATTCTTGGTTGATGCTTGTGTCCATGAATAACACAATAATATTTAAGGTCTCTCAACATTGCCATAAATTTGTCACCATTGTCAATAACATCAGATTTTTGAGGATTCAACAAATCAGAATGAGCGACAACATGATGATGTAATATCGCAATTTTCACGCCATTAAATGTTTTTTTGCTTAATTCCTCTTTTATACGAGAGATGTACTCATCGTCAAATATTGGTGATGTGTCCAAATCGGCTTTGCACCGAAGATGTCTTTCAGAATTACAAATCAAAAATTGCATATTCTCATGCTCATAGATGCAAAAGCCATCAGTCCAAAACTTTCCATTAGCAGTCTCATTATCTGTAGGGTAATCTTTTACACCTTTCAATAGTCTGTCGTCAAATTTTTCTTCATCATTAAGCATATAGTCATGATTTCCCGGCGTGCTCAATAAAGGGCATTTTAGTATCAGTGATATTTCTCTCAACATCTTGATGCCAGTAAACCATCCAGCAGCATACCCTCTATCAGTAACATCACCCAAATTGATTATTGCATCTATTTTTGTATTTTCCTTAATCAAGAAATCCTTTAATGATTCCATTGGATTTCTTGAAGAAGGAAGTTCTGGTGTCGCTACAGTTAGCTTAGTAACACTATTTAGATCTTCTTCTTTACCGATATGAATATCGCTAACTATCAATATCCTTTTTAAACACATAATGCGTATTATTAGATTTTTGCTTGCAAGATGTATTACGTAAGTATTCAATCCCTATAGCAACACAACTCCCCCAGTGTTTATTGTGGTATAGCATATTTGCTAGAATTGATTTTTTCGATTTATATCTATGTTTTACATTAATGGTAAGCCGTCATTTTAGACCCGTTAGATCTAAATTTAATATAATCTTTATTATATTTGTATATCACCATTACAGCGTCCCCACTATTTTACAAGCAGTTACACGTATAGAAATTTTGAAAAGAGTGATTTCATTATCATTTTTAGGGTGAAGGTTTAATTATCTCTCATAATGCTCCAAGAAGTGTTTCAAAACTTCATTTACAGTTTTAGGAGACTGCTTTTGATGGACTATCACACCTATCACTATAGCATCTGGAAAGTGCTTTAAAGACGTTCGAGACTAAATTACTTCCATCCCAACTCTCCTTTTATATAATCTACGACCTGAGAATTTGAGACGAAATGACCATCTAAATAATCTTGGTGAGCCAATTCAAAAGTTTCACGCATCAAATTTTCATCTAACACATCAAGATAACTCTCAGCTGGCTCAACAGAAGATTTTGTATTCATACTCATCTCCACTCTTTTCCTTGATGAATTCATATTTTTTCCAGAAATTCATGAGGTGTCAACACTTCTATTTCCGCAAAATCGAAGTCTTTGACATTTCTTGTTACTATACAATCTGCACCGATTTCCTTGGCAGAGAAATATTGCATTGCATCCTCAAAGTCTTTTGCACGCAGGGACACAGAAGATTTAACTATATGTGAATCAACAGAAGAGACTTCTGCAAACTCAAGTAAGCTTTCTAGAACCGAATATATTGCATCACCTGGAAACTTTTTACGTGCAATATATGCAACATTGCTAAAAGACAAAGAAGATATAAATAGCGAAAGTATATTTCCACATCCATAAGTGAAAATTCTTTCAGCTTCATCACTAAAGCCTTCTCGATCTAAGTAATAATCCAAAATGACATTAGTATCCAAGAAAATCTTTTTCATTTGTACTTTTCTAATAAATATTGCAATCTCTCATCGTCTTCATCCTCTACACCCGCAAGGATACCTCGCATTTTTTTAAGATGTTCTGGCAGTTCATATTTAGCAGCTTTAGCCTGTGGCTTTGCTACCTTAAAGTTCTGCAAGAAGTTCTGCAGCGATGTTCTGACAACTTCTGCTATATCAAGATTATGAAGTTTAGCGAACGCTTCAACTTCTCTATATGTTCTATTATCAATTGCTATTGTATTCATACTCTTTTCCTTTAACGTTTAATTTTGCAAAGATATGCTTTTTCCTCAAAACCGCCAAGGGTTTCATCTGATTTAACACTTTATGAAATTATTCATCGGTGACGAGTTCCAGGAATGCTCGGTTAATTTCAATCGTAGCGCCGCTGACATATCGGATTTCGTTGCCGATGAGAGCCTTCTTTCCTGAAATACGCTGCACGTATGCTTCCAGTCCTTTCAGTTTTCCTTCGGTGATTTTCACCTTCTGTCCCTTCTTCAAAGGACCCATGTAAGCAACCGCAGGAATTTCAGGATTCTCCACCAAACGGCGATAATCATCCAATTCCTTGTCAGGAACTTGATATATCTCACGCTGTCCAGGCATGGTAAGCATCTTATATACATCGGAACGGAAACGGATGTCATTGAGATGTTTCTTGCTGACACGACAGAAAATATATGTGGGAAGGAAAGGCTTCTCCTTGGTTCTTCTCTTGTTGCTTCGCTTCTCTATATAAACCACCTTCTGCAGGGGAACCCATAGCTCAAGCCAAGTTTTATTTTTGGAGAAATCAAGTTCAATGGATGCTGCTATCTTCCTCTCGCAGTTACATCTTACCACGGCTACAAACCAACCAGAATCAACTGGTTTTTCAAGGATTTCTTTGGATTTCGGCAACCTCTCTACGGAAGTTTTTCCCACGGCTTCGCCGTCGTCCCCTGCAATAGGAGCCGCTACGGAATTGTCTATATTTTTGTCATTCATCTTCAAACTGATCTGTAAGTCGGTTTCGATGATTTTTATCTAAATCTCTTCGTAAGAGATACAGAAATTTGGGACAAAGATACGAAAAATAATTGAAACAAAGCAAATTACGAACGTTAAAACTTATAGTTACCTTCTACTTTTTCCACTTTACTTTTACAAAGACTTAGTGTAAAACTTGTTAAGTAGCTGATTGATTGAAAGTTCATAGTTTTTCAGTATCTCTTACGAAGAGATACATTTATAATTCTTAAGTAAAAGCAATAAATGATTCGTACTTATAATAATAGTAGTATAAATACGTTTTATCAGAAACATAATTCTATTAAAATGAACAATAAACTTACATCCTTGCTCTTTGCGAGCATCCTATGGTCTATGCCTCTAGCTCTCCATGCCCAGTATCATTCACAGGTGTGGAACCCAGACAATGGCAATGGCACTTATACCAATCCCGTCATCTACGCTGACTATAGCGACCCTGACGTAGTGGCTGTTGGCGATGATTACTATCTCACAGCAAGTTCCTTCAACTGCATCCCTGGTCTGCCTATCCTTCATAGCAAGGACTTGGTCAACTGGGAGATTATCGGCTATGCCCTACAAGAGCAAGAACCTAAGGAAGTTTTCAACCAACCTCAGCATGGCAAAGGGGTATGGGCACCTTCTATCCGCTACCACAATGGCGAGTTTTACATCTATTGGGGAGACCCTGACCATGGCATTTTCATGGTGAAGACCAAGGATCCTCGTGGAGAATGGGAAAAGCCTGTATGTGTTTTGGCAGGCAAAGGCATGATAGATACTTGCCCTCTCTGGGACGAAGATGGTAGATGCTATCTCGTAAATGGCTGGGCTGGAAGCCGTTCTGGCTTCAACTCCGTGCTCAGCGTACGTGAACTTTCCGCAGATGGAACTAAGGTGATAGGAAAGCCTCGCATTGTATTCGATGGCGGACAGGAGAATCATACCACTGAAGGTCCAAAGTTTTACAAGCGAGATGGTTACTACTGGATTATGTGTCCTGCCGGTGGCGTACAACATGGTTGGCAACTCGCCATGCGCAGCAAGAATGTGTATGGTCCATACGAGTCGAAGATTGTCATGGCGCAAGGCAAAACCCAAGTAAATGGTCCTCACCAAGGCGGTTGGGTACATACGGCACAAGGCGAAGATTGGTTTTTGCATTTCAACGACCAGTATGCCTATGGTCGTGTGGTTTTTCTTCAGCCTGTCAATTGGAAGAGCGGATGGCCTGTGATGGGCAATGACAAGGATGGCGACGGATGCGGCGAACCTTATGTTACCTATCGGATGCCAAAATCAAGTTCTCACTCCAAGGTCAACCCACAAGAGTCTGATGAGTTTAACGACACAGAACTAGGCTTGCAATGGCAATGGCATGCCAACTACAACCAACTTTGGGGTATGCCTACCAATAGCGGTTGTCTGCGTCTCTACAACGCCGACCTCTCTCACCCTACTAAAGACGGAGAGGCTGTACCATTCAAGAGCCTTTGGGAAGCAGGAAACCTCTTGCTCCAAAAGACTCCAGCCAAGGAATTCAAGGTGACCACCAAGATACGTGTCGCTTCCAAAGGAGATGACCAATATGGAGGTATCATCATGATGGGAATGGACTATCAAGCATTGGTGGCACGCCGAATGGGCGACAAGTTCTTGCTCCAGCAACTTTACTGCAAGGGAGCCGACAAGGGAGGTGTTGAGACCGAGAAAACCTTGGCTACTCTTCAACCTACCTTTAGAGACACGATGGAATACGCTCCTGCCATCTATCTAGACATTTACCTTCAGATGAAGGTGAAAGATGGGAAATGCCAGTTTGCCTATAGCATGGATGGCAAGCACTTCAAGAACGCAGGCGACCTCTTCACCATGCGTCAAGGCAAATGGATTGGCGCCAAGATGGGATTCGTCAGTGAGCGCAAGAACACCAAGGGCAATCGAGGATGGATAGACGCCGATTGGTTTAGAGTGACACGCTAGAGATAAAAATCGCACTTATGCCTTTTTCAATCTCATGATCATTTGGATAAAACTTGGTATCAAGATGCAGAGTGAGAAACCGACGGCGTAAAAAACCGTCTTCTCATTTCCACCGAAGAGGTCGATCAGTTTGCCATCGCTCTGAGGCACAAGGTTCGCCAGAATATAAGCCATGGTATTGTTGACCCAATGCATCAAGATGCAAGGTACCAGACTCTTGGTACGGTAATACATCCAACCCAAAAGCAACCCCATCAACAAGGCATTGACAAACTGAGCGGCATTACCATGTGCCAAACCGAACATCGCTGCAGAAATCATAATGGCTACCCAATGGTTCTTCTTGCTCATCATATCCAACAAGCTACGAAGGATGGCACCACGGAAAACAATCTCCTCGGTCAATGGTGCCAAGATGCCCACTGCCACATAGCCCCAAGGCTCTTTCATCAAGCCCTCGAAGAGCTTACCTGTGTTTTCGTCCATCTCTACACCCAGTTGCTCGTAGATGAACTCCAACGGGATGATGGCTCCAAGGGTGAACAGTGCCACCCACAAAAGCGTGAGCCAAGGTTTCGACAACAAGTAATCACGGGTGAGCACGACCCATTTCGCCTTGAGGAAGACAATGAGAGTGATGATGCTGCTGAACACCGTGGTGATAGCCAACAAGGCTGGGTTGCCACCAGTCTTCACAGCCTGTAATGTAGCTTGAAAGCCCTCATGCTTCACTGCCGCCCAAATGCCGGCACCAGCATACAAGACCACCAACTGTGCTACTATAAAAACGATGATGTATAATACTACATCCAATATACCTTTCTTTAAACTAATCTTTGCCATATCTACTTATTTTTGCCTTTCCTATCGGCATTATTTTTCTTTTTCTTCTTCAAATATCTCCATGATGGTTTGCTCATCTTCCTTGAGTTGAGCAGCTAGCTCCTCAGGGCTGTCAAACTTCTGTTCACCACGGATGCGCTTCACGAAGCTCACCAGCAAGAGTTGGTCGTAGATGTCACCATCAAAATTAAAAATGTGTGTTTCGAGCGTGATACGCTTTCCATCAAAGGTTGGACGAGTACCGACATTCATCATGCCATGCTTCCAAACCATCGAGTTCTCCATACGAACCTTGACGGCATAAACGCCCGACTCAGGAATCATCTGTCCGAAATGGGAGAGGTCGAGGTTGGCTGTAGGGAATCCCAATTTGCGGCCCTCATGATAGCCATTCACCACCTTTCCGATGATAGTATAAGGATAGCCGAGAGCTTGGTTGGCAAGTTCTACCTCCCCTTCCTTCAAGAGAGAACGAATCACCGACGAAGAGATGTTGACTCCATCTATTTGGAACGCCTCGTTCTTGATGACCTCCATGCCCATCTCCTTGCCATAGCGCACATAGTCATCGAAAGTTTCCTCCCGATTGTGTCCGAAGCGATGGTCATAGCCGATGAAGAGTTTCTTCACATGAAGATGGTCGTGGAGTACCTGCCGCATGAAGTCACGAGCTGACATCTTCGCCATCTCCTTGCTGAAAGGCAAGACAACGGCATTGTCTATCTCCGTCTTCGACAAGAGAAGCAACTTAGACTCCAGGGTGCTCAACATCTCTGGCTGATAATCGCTCTGCAACACCTTGCGAGGATGTTGGTCGAAGGTAATCACCGTAGATGCCAAACCATCCTTACGTGCCGTATTCACTAGATGCTGTATCAAGAACTGATGCCCACGATGCACACCATCGAAGAAGCCGATGGTGGCAACGCAAGGTTCCAGTTGCACTTGTTCATTGTAATATACTGTTTTCATTGTCATTCAAACTATTGTCCCTTAACTTCCTCCAAACTTCTCTTTACTTCTTTTTAATTCCCCTATCAATTCTTTCTTTTAGCCAAGAGACGCTTGAAAGCTCGCCATATCTCACCTACCCAAAGAATGATAGATGTAGCACCGATGATGACCAGCCACTCCGTAAGCGATAATGGAACGGTACGGAACATCTCGCCTCCGAAGGTGACGATGAGCCACTGTCCGACGAGCACCAAGGCAAGCACCAATATCATACCTTTGTCTTTCAAGAAGTGGCGGAAGGCTGTGCGATTGCTACCCAACGACTTGGCATTGAAGAGATTCCAGAACTGTATCATCACGAAAGTAGTGAAGAAGACGGTCAACTCATGCACATCCACACCTCCCTTGCCTCTTCGCTCACAGTAAATGAGCATGGCAAACATCACGATGAAGAAGGCGATGCCACAGAAGAGAATGCCGAAAGCCATACCCTTGTTGATGATGAAGTCGGTAGCCTTGCGTGGCTTATCGTTCATCACCTCATGCGATGGAGGCAATGAGGCGAGGGCGAGGGCGGCAAAAGTATCCATGATGAGGTTGACCCAAAGTATCTGTGTCACCGTAAGTGGCATCTCGGTGCCGATGATAGAACCACCCAATACAAGAAGCAGGGCTGTCACATTGACCACCAACTGGAAGAAGAGGAAGCGCTGCAAGTTGCGATAGAGCGAGCGTCCCCACATCACGGCATTGGCAATGCTCTTGAAGGAGTCGTCGAGCAAGGTCATATCCGAAGCCTCCTTTGCCACGGAAGTACCCGAACCCAACGACAAACCGACATGGGCATAATGGAGGGCAGGCGCATCATTGGTGCCATCGCCAGTTACGGCTACTACCTCACCATGCTTCTGAAGCATAGCCACAAGACGCTGCTTGTCGGTAGGACGAGCACGGCTCATCACCCTGATATCCTTGGCACGCTTGTATGCCTCCTCATCGGAGAGTGCCTCCCATTGTTCACCTGTAATCATCTGCTGGTCGAGCGAAGTCATATCGCCATCCGCTCCGATATTCTCAGCCTCATCCTCGAATACCCCTATCTGCTTACCGATTTCCATGGCAGTGGCGGCAGTATCACCCGTCACCACTTTCACCTCGATACCAGCATGGCGGCATTCCTTCACGGCGGCAGGCACATCCTTGCGGATAGGGTCGGTAATGGCTACGAGAGCCTGGAGGGTGAAATCCTTGGCAGAAAGAAGCTGACCGATCGTTGGGACAGACTTTTCGGATGCCGCCTCACCTCTATCAATTCTTCTATAAGCAAAAGCAAGAGTTCGCATCGCCTTGTGCTGCCATTCATCCAACTCACGAAGAGCCTGGTTGCGGTATCTCTCCTCCATCTCACAAAGGTCGAGCACGATTTCTGGCGCACCCTTCACAAGGAGGTATTTCTCACCATCCACCTCGGCAATAGTTGCCATGTATTTCTTCTCGGTAGAGAATGGTTGTTGCTTCAGCACCTTTGCCTGGTGTCTCAACTCCCGATAATCTTTATCTTGCGATTTCAACCAAAGCAAGAGTGCCGACTCGGTAGGATTGCCGATAGCCTTATCCCCGTCCAGTTCGGCAGTAGAGTTGATGGCAATGGCGACATCGAGCAAGTGCTGGTTGTCATCCTTTGGCAAGAGTTCATCCACCTGCATTTGGTTTTGCGTCAGTGTACCAGTCTTATCCGTACAAATCACGGTTACTGCTCCCATCGTCTCACAAGCATGGAGCTTGCGCACGAGGTTGTTGGATTTCAACATACGGCGCATATTGAGAGCCAGCGAGAGGGTTATCGCCATTGGCAATCCCTCTGGCACCGCCATCACGATGAGCGTGACTGCCATCATGAAGTAGTCGAGCACGATCTCTGCCATATAGAAGTAGTCCTTGCCACCCCAAGCAGGATTGGTAAGAATATCATGTACGAGGAAGATGACGAAGGCTGCCACCGACACCACGCTACCCACCTTGGAAATCATGGAAGCCAACTTGTCAAGTTGCACATAGAGCGGTGTCTTCACAGAAGTCTGCTCGGTGGATTTCTGCGCCACCTTACCTATCTCTGTTGCATCGCCAACGGCAGTCACCACAAATTCGCCACGTCCGTTCATCACCATCGTGGAGCGAAGGATAACGTTGCGAGGATAAGCTCCATCGCCACCGCCTTCCGTATTTTTCTCTGTGATAGGTTCGCCCGTGAGTGTGGATTCATTGATTTGCAAGTCGGTACTAACGAGCAACTCACCATCAGCAGGCACCTCATCGCCCACCTCGATGAGCACCACGTCGCCCACCACGATGTCATGGCGAGGTATCTGCATCACCTTACCGCCTCGACGCACCTTCACAGGTTGCTCCTCGCTCAATGCCGTCAGCACATTAAACTTCTTGGCGGCATCACGCTCGAAATAAAATCCCACGGTAGTGGCCAGGAACACAGCGACAAAGATGCCGATGGTTTCCATAAAATTATGTTCGATAAAAGCGAGGATGAGTGATACGAAAGCCGCTACGAGAAGTATTTGGATAATCGGGTCGCGATACTTATCCAAATACAGTTTCCATAAAGAGGTACGATGAGGAGGGGTGAGGACATTGCGCCCATACTGTTCCCTACTCTGCTTTACTTGTTCATCGGTCAAGCCGAATCTTTTGTTTTTGTCTATATCCATTTCTTGAAAGAAATCTTTCCTTTTATTTAATAAGAACGCCCACACATGTGGATGTTGGGTGCAAAGATACGGCAATTTTCTGACTTATCCATCGTCACACCTATTAATTTATATGAAAAATGGCGAAAATATTTGGTTATTTAACCAAAAACTAGTATCTTTGCATCCGAATTTGATAAAAATTCCTGGACTTGTAGCTCAGTTGGTTAGAGCAACAGACTCATAATCTGGAGGTCCTAGGTTCAAGCCCTAGCTGGTCCACGCTAATACTC
>OJJU01000402.1_pt1 | contig 16463 bp, 11 predicted proteins | sample 1596141 | NCBI WGS metagenome assembly OJJU01 (sample SAMEA4350150, study PRJEB24818) | metagenome | biome: human; feature: gut; material: faeces | place: Denmark | collected 2013-09
GTATTCTTATTCAGCAGTTTGGGCCTTTAGGTTTCCTAGTTCCGTTTCCACTTCTAGCCAGCCGATTCATACCAGGGTGCACCAACTACTGTTACTGGTTATCTGTCAGTAGTATCTAAGGGTGCTGCAGCGTTCACACTCTGCGCCATCCTGATGAAGGTGTTCCAGCCAATGGTAGAGTACTGGACCGTGTTGCTTTACATCGTGATTGTACTTTCTATCACTATCGCCAACCTGTTTGCCATCCGTCAGAGCGACCTGAAGCGTTTCATGGCATTCTCTTCTATCTCTCAGGCAGGTTACATCATGCTGGCAGTGGTAGGTAACTCAGCGATGAGCGTGAGCGCCTTGACTTACTATGTATTGATTTACGTAGTAGCCAACCTGAGCGTCTTCACCATCATCTCATCTATTGAGGAGCACAACAACGGTACAGTTCAGATGGACAGCTACAATGGTTTGTACAAGACCAACCCACGTCTGGCATTCCTGATGACTTTGGCATTGTTCTCATTGGGTGGTATTCCTCCATTTGCAGGTATGTTCTCTAAGTTCTTCGTGTTCATGGCAGCGGTACAGGGAGCTGATATCCATACCACCCTCGGTGGATGGGCATACGGCGTCGTATTCATTGCCTTGGTTAACACCGTATTGAGCTTGTACTACTATCTGCTCATCGTGAAGGCAATGTTCATCAAGCACAGCGACAATCCGCTTCCTACTTTCCAGAGTGCATTCTCAACCAAGTTGGCGCTTGCTATCTGCACGGTAGGTATCGTAGCATTCGGTGTTTGTTCATTCGTATTCGACTGGATTTCAGTTGCAGCGAATGCATAAATCATCAATAATTTATAAAAATCCCAGCAATCGGTAAAAGATTGCTGGGATTTTTTTTGTTTTGTCTAAAAATAGCTGTACCTTTGCACCCCGAAAGAGGCATGGTGCCTCCATTATACATTATAAATTATTAATTATCAATTGAAAAATGGATAAGTTACCGATGAATGATGTTCCGATGCTCGTAAGTGCCATCAACTTCCTGCTTCGTGACCACGAGTTTGAAACACTCGATGAGATTTGTAATCACTTCAATGTGAACCGTGCAGCATTAGAAACCAAAATGGCTACCCAAGGCTTTGAGTGGTCAGAGCAGCAGAAGAAATTCTGGTAAACCCCACACGCCCAGAAAAGTATAGTCAGCACGCCCTGTAAGGGCAGAAGCTCCTAGCCCAGGGCAACACCCTGGGTAAAATAATTGCATTTAAAAACGCCCTGTAAGGGCAAAAGCTTTAAAAAAAATATATAAATTGTAAATTATTAATTAACTATGACTCCTCCTCGACCCTTGTGGAAGTCTGTACAAGACTATGTAATGATTGCGATAGGTATGATATCCTACGCCATTGGATGGAACGTATTCCTCTTGCCTACCAATGTGACGGCAAGCGGATTGCCTGGTATTTCCAGTATCATCTATTGGGCAACCGGTTGCCCTGTGCAAATTCCGTATTTCATCGCCAACGCCACCTTATTAATATGTGCGTTCAAGATTTTGGGAGCTAAGTTCTGCGTCAAGACCGTTTATGCCGTCATCGTGGTAACCGCCTTGACCTCCTTCTTCTCCAGTCGTTTAGGCGATATTCATCTCTTGGAAAACCAACCTTTATGGGCTGCTTTTCTGGGTGCCGTTTTCTGCGGCTGCGGAATCGGACTCGGTTTCTCTGTTGGTGGAAGTACGGGTGGTACGGATATCATTGCCGCCATTGTCAACAAGTATCGCGACATTTCCTTAGGTAGAGTGATTATGATATGCGACATTTTCATCATCAGTTCCAGCTATCTGGTGGTTCATGATTGGGAAAAAGTGTTATATGGTTATGTGGTTCTTTGCGTTCAGGCATTCTGCATCGACCAGGTGGTGAACAGTCGCCGTAGAAGTGTACAGTTCTTCATCATTTCGCAGAAGTATGAGGAGATAGGCAAGCGCATCAATACTGATGCCGATAGGGGAGTAACGGTGGTGAATGCCAGCGGTTTTTATTCCGGTCAGGATGTGAAGATGCTCTTCGTGCTTGCCAAGCAGCGCCAGGCTCCAGCCATTTTCCGCCTTATCAGCGAGATAGACCCACATGCCTTTGTCAGTCAGAGTGCCGTTATCGGTGTTTATGGCGAGGGTTTTGATAAGATTAAGTACAAAGCCAAGAAAGAACACGGAGTTTAATCTTGACTAAAATATTCCCCATCCTGCTTGCAAAAATAGGATGGGGGATTTCTGTTTATCAATTAACTCTAAGATATTATCTTATTTCAATTTTTCTATCTGTTCCTGGGTAAGACCGGAATACTTCATGATCAGATTGATGTCAACGCCATCAGCAAGCATATTCCTGGCAATATCCAGGGCTTTCTGGTTCATACCTTTCTCCATACCTAATTCCATACCCTCTGCAAGACCTTCTTGCTTCGCCGTATCAATGGAGTTCTTGATATCCCGGTATGCCATCTTACTTGCTTCATACTCCCTCATTTCCTGAGGTGTGAACTTGGCAATCTCGGCTTCCTCAAAGAGACGGTCGAATACCTTGTCGCACAGCTCCTTCGGACGCTGGGTAAGCTTATAGAGGTTCTTCAGCGCATAGAGCCATTTTTCGTAGAGCGTTTCCAATTCTCCTAGTGTCTTATTGAATTTAGCTAGTACTACATAGATAAACTCCTGCTTGTCGTAGGAAATCTTGTGGGTAGCGGTATTGCACAACTGTACATGATGGCGGGTTTCCTCCTTGTCGAAGGCATCCTCATACATGTTGAAATTGAGCAGCGCAACAGTATAGACATGATTGATCTTGAAATCCCAGTCGTTCCCCTTGGGTGCCTGTTCACGGATAGGGAAGGTTGAGTAGAAAAGGGCGCGGTCCTTGAAATAAGCCTGGTAGGCATTCTGCATTTCAACGATGAACTTCTCGCCGTTTTCTCCTTCGCAATACACGTCGAAGATGGCCTTGCGGTCGGTATAGACATCTCCCACATGCTCCGGATTCAGATACGACACATCCTTCACAACCTGTCTGCCATTAAACAAGCTGTTGAGGAAGCAAATGAGCAAACCCTTGTTCATTGCCGTTCCGAATATTCGCTTGAAGCCAAAGTCGGTCAGCAAGCTGATGTATCTTTCTTCTACCTGTTTCATACGCCATTCATTTAATTCTACATCTAGTTTCCTTGAAAATCTCCAGGAGTTCTGCCTGCATCTGAGGATTTAGAGGGAAGCTAGTATACTCTGTAACGTACACTACGACTTAAGCTGCCTCAATTGTTCTTCTGTCAATCCAGTTATCTGCATAATCTGAGGCCAAGACATACCAATTGCCAACAAGTTACGGGCTACAGTCAAACCTTTGGACAATTCACCTTCAGCACGTCCTTCTGCTCTACCTTCCACACGTCCTTTAGCAATACCCTTTTCCTCGCCTTCAACATACGAGCCATAAAGACCGGAGTAGTAATCATCAACAGCCTTAATACTTTCATCGTATTTTTCTTGCTCCTCACTACTCAGATAACGAACATCTGGCGATTTTGCAAGATAATCGAGCATCTTCTTCTGTTCCGCTGAAGGCAAATTTTTAAATATTTCTTCCATATACTTCAACACATAAATCCATTTTTTATCTGCTGCGAAGATACACTTTTTTATTGAAACAGCCAAGAAATTCTAGGATTTTCTTTCAAAAAGAAGGAAAGGAAAAGGTATGGAGAGAGAAAATGATGAAGATGAGGGTGTATCATAAGTCCACGCCCCTTTCCTATATATAAAAAGGATAAGAGAGACGAAAAAGCAAGTTTTATATGTTTTTTCGCCCCGTTTACATTTATTAACTTTTTTTTAGACAACTTATTAAAATTTATCGTAAATTTGCAACCAGTTATTAAAATATAATAAGCTAAGCAATAAGAATCATTAATAGAATCAATATATATACTCTTAGTCAGACAATTATATAATTAAGAATCTGATTATCTCTATAAAACTACATAATATAACAATTAAAACCAAACAATTATGAGCAAAAAAAGTCAGTTTGGCATGACCCTATTACTATCTACGATTATAGTAGGTGGCGCCAATGCGAGTACTGTTTCTACCTCAAACACATTGGGTGCAACTATGATTGCACAGCAAGGTGCTGTTTGTAAGGGTGTGGTAAAGGATGCTGCCGGTGAGCCTATTATTGGTGCATCTGTATCTGTGAAAGGTACTAAGAATGCTGCCGTTACCGATTTGGACGGCAATTTTACCCTCTCTGGTGTAAACAAGGGTACTGCTATTGAAATTACCTATATTGGTTACATCACACGTGAAATCAAGTGGGCAGGTAAAGACCTCGATGTGATTCTTTCTGAGGATACTCAGGGCCTCGACGAGGTTGTGGTTGTAGGTTATGGTAGCTCTAAAAAGCGCGACCTGATTGCTTCAGTATCAACCGTAAAGGCAGAAGAAATGTCAAACATCCCTGTTACCAACATCGCACAGGGTCTGGCTGGCCGTTCTCCTGGTTTGATCGTACAGGCAAACGGTGGTGGTGTCAACGCTACTCCATCTATCAGTATCCGTGGTGGTGGTACTCCTTTGTACGTCATCGACGGTGTAGTTCGTGGTGAGGTTGACTTCCGTAACCTTTCTCCAGACGATATCGAATCTATGTCTATCCTGAAGGATGCTTCTGCTACAGCTGTTTACGGTTCCCGTGCTTCTAACGGTATCGTACAGGTTGTTACCAAGAGTGGTAAGGCAGGTAGAATCAGCATCGATTACGACTTCAATATGTCTTTCTCTCAGCCAAGCAACTGGCCAAAGCAGATGCACTCTTACGAGCGTGCTGAGTGGGCTAACATTGCCAAGAACAACGACCTTTTGAATGGTGCAAAGAATGATGTATTCACAGCTGAAGCTATCCAGAAAATGCGTGATGGCTCAGACCCATTGAACTTTGGTGATACCGATTGGAGAAGTCTCGTACTCAGAGATTGGGCTCCTCAGACCAAGCACACCGTACGCTTGACTGGCGGTTCTGAGACCAACCAGTTCTATGTATCTTTGGGACATATTGATCAGAACTCTCTCTACCGTAGCGATAATCACTGGATGAAGCGTACCACATTCCGTCTCGCTGAGAACACCAAGATTAAGCCTATCGGTTTGCAGGTAAATGTTGCCCTCGACGGATATCGCCAGGAGGATACACATCCATACACTTCTACATCTAGCAGCTATTACAATGTGTTCTCACACATCAAGAACAAGTCTCCATTGACTCCGGGTGTCAACAAGTATGGTCTTCCATATAATGTTACCGATAACCCTGTAGCTGAAACAGCTAGTGATGCAGGTTACAACCGTGGTATTACCAACGTAATCAACGGTAAGGGCGAGTTGATCTGGAACTGCCTCTGGGTAGATGGCTTGAGAGTTCGTCTGGCTAGCAACTACCGCTACTATGGCACTTCTACCAAGCAGTGGAGAAAGGATGCCGCTCAGTATGACTGGGATTCAGATGTTCCACAGTACTTAGGCAAGCCACAGCTCTACCACAACTCCAGCACAGGTTATTCTTATACCAACCAGGCATTCGTAGAATATGCACAGCAGTTTGGCAAGCACAGCGTTTCAGCTCTCGGTGGTTTCGAGCAGTATTACGAGAAGGGCGAGTCTTACAGTGCTCAGCGAGTAAACTACGACTTCCCTATCGACCAGATGGGCGTAGGTCCTGCTAATGATATGACCAATGGTGGTAGCGAGGCTGAGTTGGGTCGTGCTGCATGGATTGGACAGGCTAAGTATAACTACGACAACAAGTATTATGTAGAGGGTAGCATCCGTTACGACGGTTCCGACGCCTTTGCTCCAGGTCACCGTTGGGGTGCCTTCTTCAGTGGTGCTTTAGGATGGGTTGTTTCAAGTGAGAAGTTCATGCAGCCTCTCGTAGAGAAGAACATCATCAACTCTTTGAAGCTCCGTGCTTCTTATGGTGAGACTGGTCTCGACAGCAGTGCCGGACGCTTTGGTTACCTCACATCATATAGCCTGAACAACCAGGCTTACGTAATCAAGAACAAGTATGTGCCAGGATTCTCAGAGGGTAGTCTTCCTTCTCCAGACCTTACCTGGTACACCACACGCCAGACAGATATCGGTTTCGACTTCGCTTCATTGAACAACCGACTCTACGGTTCGCTGGATTACTTCTACTACTCTACCAAGGGTTATCTGACTACTCCAACTGGTGAAAGCTATCTCAATACCGCTATCGGTATCGGCTTGCCACGAATCAAGTCAGACAGTGAGTACCGCCGTGCAGGTTGGGAGTTTGTGTTGGGTTGGCGTAGCAACATTGGTGCGTTGAAATATGATATTTCTGCTAACCTCACCTATTTTGATGCTCTCTGGGCACTTAATAGAGACGAGTCTGAGAGTTCTTACATGAACCCATACACTCGCAGCCAGCAGCAGAAGGGTTACTACGATGCCATGCTGAAGAACTTGGGCTACTATGTGGATGCAAACGACGTTCTCAACAGCCCTGGTGTAAACAGCGCACTCAACTCAGGTTATCTGACAGCAGGTGACGTGAAGTATGCCGACATCAATGGTAACGGTATGATTGACAATGGCGACAAGCGCCGTCTGGGTAAGAGCCACACTCCACGCGGACAGTATGGTATCAATATGAACTTCCAGTATAAGGGATTCTACTTGAGCATGCTCTTCCAGGGTTCTACAGCATTCGACATGTATCTCTCTGGTGTAACAACCATGCAGACAGGTCAGGCTGGTCAGCTGCCTGTAGCTTACAAGTACCAGGAAGACAGCTGGACACCAAGCAATACCAACGCCAAGTATCCACGTCTGATGGCCAACACTGGTTTGAATGCCAACAACAACTATCAGTATAGCGACTTCTGGCTGGTAAACGGTGCTTATCTGCGTATGAAGGACTTCCAGTTCGGTTACGACTTCAAGCACGCATTGCTTCGCGGTGTAAGCTGGTTGACCCGTGCCAAGGTAGGTATCTCTGGTCAGAACATCTTCACCATTTCTCAGGCAACCAAGTATGGTCTTGACCCAGAGAACTCTTCAACCGAAGGATATGGCTATCCTGTAGAGCGAGTACTTGCATTAACTGTAAACTTAGGATTTTAATTAGTTATGATAAAGAATATTATTAAAATAGGAATGTTCGGCGTTCTGGCATTGACCGCCGCTTCCTGCCAAGATACAATGGATACTCATCCAACAACGACATTCGACGAGGCTACGGTTTGGGGCTCAAAGGCTACCGCCAATGCTTTTGTCAATGCCACATACGACAATGTAATCAACATGTTCACAGGAAGTTCTTCCTGTGTAGGATGGGAATCCCGCACTCCAAACGGAGTAAGATGCTCTCAGGTAGGTGAGGGTATTGATGGCATAGCCACAGAGCTTGGCATCGACAGAACTTCTGACTTCGGTATCAGCCGCTTCGGCTTGCTCCGTCGCTGCAACCTGATTATCGAAAAGGCTCAGGCTTCTACTATGACAGAAGGCGAAAAAGCTGAAATCGTGGCAAAAGGCCGCTTCCTTCGTGGTCTCGTATTCTACGACCTGACCCGCAAGATGGGACGCTTCGTTCCTATCACCTCTGTGATCCAGGCCGACCAGGAAGAAAAGGCAAGAGTACCTATGACTTCCAGCGTAGAGGAAAGCTACAAGCTGGTAGTAGAGGATTTGGAGGCTGCCATCCCTAACCTGCCAGTTGAGGCGCAGCCAGGTGAGCCTACCAAGTATGCTGCCGAGTTGCTGTTGAGCCGTGCCTGCCTGCAGGCATACGCTTACACCAAGAAGGCTGAATACCTTGACAAGGTGATTACCTACGCTTCTGATGTTACTCAGAACTGTTCTCTCTCAGACAATTACGGTGGTCTGTTCAACGAGACAGACGAAACCAATCCAGAAATTCTCTGGGGTTACTACCGTTTGAAGGCTAACACCAAGATTGGTAATTATGAGGAGCTGATCCGCACCTATCCTAACATCTCACAGGATGACTGCATCAACTCTAAGAGTCCTATTCAATTCAAGAATACTAACGGACGCACCTATGAAGGCTGGGCTATCTATTTCCCAACACAGGACTTGGTTGACCAGTATCTCGTAACTGATGAGAAGACAGGCGAAGCACTTCCTTGGAACGAGACTTCACAGTATAAGGAGAATGTTGAGTCTATCGATCCAAACACAGTAACAACAGAAGGTCAGCTCGACGCTTACGAGCAGGAGAACGGTAATGCACGCCGCATGCCAACACCTCAGGACTTCCAGCAGCTCAACACTGCTTATCCTACCAACCTGCACTACGGCAAGTTGAAGGCTGGCTCAACACGCAACATTTCTGAACTGATGTACAGCGGACGTGATGCTCGTTTCGCATCATCTATCGTTTATGATGGCTGTTCATGGATTGGTGAGACTGTAGAGACAAACCTTGGCGGTAACTGCTCTATGGGTGTACGTGATAAGGAAGACGGTGGCTGGTACAACACTACAACCGGTTACTACTGGCGCAAGTCTAACATCGAGAATCCAGAGCCACGTGCATACTTCGACTGTCTGGTACAGCTCCACTACGTGATGTGCCGCACCGGCGAGGCTTACATGAACCTGGCAGAGGCTTATCTGCTGAAGCACGATGTAACTAATGCAGTAAAGGCTCTCAACGCCACACGAGTTAAGCACGGCAAGATTGCTCCTTCAACAGCTACTACAGAGGAAGCAGCTTGGGCAGACTACATCCGTGAGCGCCGTGTAGAAATGGCTAACGAGAATGGTGATATCTACTTCAGCTATCTGCGCTGGGGTAAGTATGGCGGCTATGCTAACCACGGACGTGAGGCAGGCGACATCATCTACGATCTCGACCGCCCTGTATATAAGATGGAAATCTCTCGCGACCGCAGCCAGCTTCTCGTCAACCAGCTTACATTGCTCGGTAGTGCACAGCGCCAGTTTACCACCAAGCGTTATCTGTTCCCAATCGCTCAGTCATTCCTTGACAAGCGCGAGGCATACGATCTCGATCACCAGCAGAACGAGGGTTGGTAATCTGCAAGCAGAAGCAGATATAAATTCATATTTATAAATCATAAATAAACGTTGAAAATATGAAATTCATTAAAATCATACTTGCCATGCTCGTCATGGCACTCAGTTTCAGTTCTTGTCTTGAGAGCGATCTCAAAGACCTTCCAACTTTCGATGGCAATGACATCACAGCAGGATATGCTTGGTATCGTTACATTGGAGAAGACAAGATTAATGCCAGCGGACAGCCTCAGGTTATCCAGAAGCAATTGCAGAAGACAGCAGAGGCTATCGATGCCCAGGCTGCTACCTGCAACCTGACATTTGCTGTTCCTACAAACTTCTCTGAAAAGGAGAAGAATAATGTGAATCTCAACAACATCGTTGTTGCAGTACAGATTTCATCAGCTGCGGTAATGACTCCTGTTGAGGGATCTCCAGCATTGGGTACTCCAGCCGACTGGACTACTCCACACAAGTATGCTGTAAAGGCTGCCAATGGAGAGACCAAGGTATGGACCATTACATGTAAATTAACAAAATAATTTAAGTCACGCAAGGGGGGACACCATTAGCGGATGGTGTTCCCCTTTTTTAAAAAGGAGCTTCAACTTACTATTGATATGAACAAAAACAATTTATTAAAGCTGGCACTTACTCTTATAATGCCATTAACTCTGTGTATGGGAAGTTGGGCACAAGCTGTCATCTTTCCCCAGAAAAAGCAACCGGGTGTAGCTAAAATCACCCAGAAGTCAAACAGCTATCAGCTCGCCAACAAAGTATTGAAAGCCTCTTTCATCAACACAGGTGGCAAACTCTACTTCAACGGCTGTTCTGAACTGGGACTGCAGCCTAGCACAGAGTTGTTTAAGGTTCTCTTGGGAGACGGCAAAACCATTACCGCATCCGAGATGAAACTGGAAGATGTAAAGATGGTAACCCTGGCAGAGAATCCATCTGCAGCAACAGCATCTCTCCGTTATGCAGGAAAGGCTCTGGAAGCTCGTTTTACATACGAAGAACTTTCTATCGTTTGGCGCGCCGTATTAAGAAACGGCTCGCACTACCTGCGCACAGAAATGGATATCCAGGCTGCCAAAGATTTACCTATGAAGGGTATCGTGGCAATGAACTACCTGGTAGCCAAGAACAGTGCCTATACCGCTCCAGAAGTGGTGGGTAATACCCGTGGTGCCATCCTGGCAAGCAATCATATCTTTGCTGGTCTGGAAACTCCAATGGGTCTGAATTCATGCAAGGATGAAGGCAATGCTACCCACATAGAAGGCTTATGGAGAAGAAACACCACTTTAAAAGCTGGCAAAACATGGAACATCAGTTCTGTAGTGGGCTTGGTTGCGCCTAAGCAGTTGCGCCGCTCTTTCCTGGCTTACAGCGAGCGTGAAAGAGCTGTGGCTTGGAGACCTTATCCGGTCTATATCTCATGGTATGAGTTGAACATCGACCGCAACAACGCACAAGCTCCTTCTTATAAAGGCAATATGACCGTAGAACAGTGTGCCGACGTGGTAAGTCACTGGAAGACACACTTCTATGATAAATATCAGATGGCTCCAAAGGCCTTCGTATGGGATGATGGTTGGGACCAGTATGGAACCTGGACCTTCAATCCTAACTTCCCTAACGGATTCGACGAGCCAGCCAACGAGGCCAAGAAGATGGGCACAGGTATCGGTGCCTGGTTAGGTCCTGTGGGCGGCTATGGTCAGTCTGGCGAATATCGCCGTGCTTACTGGCGTTCCAAGGGAGGTATGCAGCTGAGCAATGAAGATTACTACAACTTCTTCATCCGTTGCTGCACCAACATGATCGACCGTTACGACTTCCGCTTCTTCAAGTTTGATGGTATCAGTGCCCAGGCTTCAGCCATCGGTCCTGACGAAGGAACAAGAGGCGAAGAGAATGCCGAGGCTATCATCAGCATCGAGCGTGCCGTACGCCAGAAGCGTCCAGACATCTTCCTCAATACCACCGTAGGAACCTGGGCTTCTCCATTCTGGTTCCACTTCACAGATGCCGTATGGCGTCAGGAGGGTGATTACGGCGAGGCAGGTGACCAGGGCTCCGACCGTGAGCGCTGGATTACCTATCGCGACCGTCTGGTTTATCAGAACTTCATACAGAGATCTCCTGTTTGTCCTATCAACACATTGATGACTCACGGATTCATCCTGAGCCGTTGGGGTGCCGTTTCCAAGAATATGGATTACGACGGAATCGTTCGTGAGATGCGCTGCGCCTTTGCCTGTGGTTCAGGTATGGTTGAGCTGTACAACGACTACAAGCTGATGGACGAAATCAAGGACAATCAGGGCAACGCAGGTGCTTTGTGGAAAGACTTGGCAGAATGCATCAAGTGGCAGCAGGAACAGGCAGACGTATTGCCTGATGCTCACTGGGTTGGTGGCAATCCTTGGGATGGCAAGAAGGCAAATGTATATGGCTGGGCTGCATGGAACGGCAAGAAGAGTATGCTTACCTTGCGTAACCCTTCAACCTGTGCACAGACCTTCACCACAACCCTGAGAGAAGCCTTGGATATCCCTGCCTATGTTCGTGGAAAGATTACATTGACCCATGCCTTCAGCCAGGCAGAGTTGGATGGAATGCCAATCAACAAGGCTATCGACATTGATACTCCTTTGGTATTGAATCTTCCTGGCTCATCCGTATTTATCTATAATGGTCGTTAATAGGTTGAAAATCGAACACTTTAATATATCATCTGGTTTTTGCGAAGGAAATCAGTTAGATGGTTTTCCATCGCCAATTGATAAGTTGCCATTCAATAATAACCGGATTCAGAAACCAGAATATACGGAATAACTATTTATAAATAATGAATGAATTATAGACTAGGCTTATTGTTAAGATTAGGTTTATAGGATTTAGTGTTAAAATTTGGTTCAATTATTGACTTACACTAATCAAATAATGAAAACTGAGCGTATGCCCTTTTGCTGCGAAGCAAGAGGGCATATCTTTTTTAATTGAATACAAGTAGCACGCCCTGAAAAGTGTAAGCAAGATTAAGCAGCACGCCCTGAAAGGGCAGAAGCTCCTAGCCCAGGGCGTGTGGGGCTTACTTGCGAAACTTGAATAAGAATTTGCCAAGTAGGCAGCTTATCTATAACAAGACCATAAAAAGTGTTTGAAACAATAAAAACTCTATCTAACTCTTTACCACATTTTTTACACCTATGAAATTTGGCAATCCCAATTGTAATCAATATGAATAAGTGAGTTTTTTCAAACTCACTTATTCACTTTACGCAACGCAGAAAGCGTCTCCAATCGTACTTACCAGTTACTCTAGCTTTTGAATACTCTATACGCTTTACAATACCAATAATATAGATGTCTGGAACCAAGCCCCAATAACGAGAATCATGAGAATCTACTACATTATCACCACCGGCAAAATAATAATCATGAAGGAACGTGTGGCGAGACAGAAGTTTGTGTTTGACAAAAACTTTATTTTTCTCCCAATCAATTGTGATTTTACCCTTCAATTCCCACTCTAAAATTGCCAGATAAAGTACAGCCTCTTTGGGGGTAATCGTTATGACATCCCCTTTACGGGGAATATACAAAGGCCCGAAATTTTTAATCGTCCACTTCGGCAAATGTTCATCGTACGGCATCGCACACATTACTTCAGGAGAGATCAATGTATCTGGCATCTCACGCAAAACAGTTTGATTCTCTCTGCAGCCCAAGACACCCCTATCATTATTATTGCGATAATAACCATTGCGAATGCTCACAGAATCACCAGGCAAGCCGATGCAGCGCTTGCAATACACATAATTGATAACAAACGTAATATGATGATTAATGACTGGTTTATTAAACACAAAGACATCATTACGCCTCAAATCCCCCATACCTTTCATTCTAAAGCACTGTAATTCAACCCCTTGTTTGTCAAAATGGAATTTTCGATAGATTCTTGCACCAAAACAAAGTTTATCTGCTATTATCTTGTCACCTGGTTGCAAAGTTGGCATCATAGAATTACTAGGAACAACAAAAGTATCAAACCAGAAGATACGCACCAGCCACTTACCGACCCATAACAATATCATGAGTAAGAAGCAAATTAGCACCAGTTTAATTATGTTTAGAACTTGTTTTTGATTACAAGAAATATTTTTCATTTTACCGTTTATTAAGGAGACAATACTAAAAAGAAGACCTCTCCATCGTTCAATTTCTAATGAACGAAGGAGAGGTCACTTCTTTTATATCACTTTCAGAATTTCATTACTTCTGAGAATCCTCTGGAGCCTTGTCAATCAAGTCCATGAACTGGTCGAGCTTAGGAGTGATGATGATCTGTGTACGACGGTTACGCATCTTGCCTACCTCAGTATCATTGGTAGTTACAGGATTGTACTCACCACGACCACCAGCAGTCATACGCTTAGGACTAACACCGAAGTTGTCCTGGAGATACTGAACTACAGAAGAAGCACGGAGAGCAGAGAGATCCCAGTTGTTGCGGATGTTCTTCATCTTGGCACTGGTAGTGCTTACAGGCACGTTATCGGTGTTACCCTCAATGAGAACATCGTAATCCTTGTAGTCCTGGATGATCTTTGCAATCTTGCTCAAAGTTTCCTTGGCACGGCTGTTCACCTCGTAGCTACCGCTCTGATAGAGCATATTGTCAGCCAGAGAGATGTAAACCACACCCTTCAGCACCTGAACGTCAACCTCCTTCATCTCCTCACGGCTGAGAGAACGGGTCAGGTTGTTGGTAAGCACCATGTTGAGCGAATCGCTCTTGCTCTTCACCTCTACCAGGTGACGGATATACTGGTTGCTCTCATTGATCTGGTCAACGAGCTTCTCAATGCTGATGTTGTTCTGATTGGCATTGGTCAAACTCTTGTCCAGCGAGTTCTGCAACTTGGCATAATCCTTCTTGGCACCAGCCAACTGCTCCTGCGCAGCAGCAAGGCTAGCCTCAGTAGCAGCCAGCTTCTCTTTGGTTGCCTGATAATTGGCAGTCAATTCTCTATTTTCAGATTGACAATTCTGGAGATCCTTCTTACTAGCACAGCTAGTAGCCATCAGAGCTACAGCCATCATTGCCATTACAAAAATTTTAGTCTGTTTCATATTTGCTTTCGATTTTTAAATTTTCTGTTATTGTTTTTTAATCACTATGTTGTTATATAGACGGCAGTTACGCCCTCCATATAAACGCCTTATGCGTCTCTTTCTGGATGCAAAGTTACTGATAAGACTCCAATAAACCTTATTTGTCTAATCCATTTATAAAATTTTAACCACTAAATCACTATTTATCACCTTTTTAACTAAAAAAAGAAAATAAATGCATATTCTTTGCGGCGAAATCAGAATTTTGTATTACCTTTGCAGTCGGAAAGCAAAAGCATATATAATATGTAGGCTTTTGTCAAGGTAGAATTAATACATTAACAATATAAAAAGAGAAATAGTATGATTCTTTTTTTCAGAACTCCATCTAAGAGTGTGATTGCGACCGAGATTGACCACAAACCATCTCAGGACGAAATCAATGAACTTTGTTGGCTTTATGGTGACGCAACTTTAGAGGACGCCCAGCAGTTGCAGGGCTTCTATGTTGGCCCACGCCGTGAAATGATTACTCCTTGGAGTACGAATGCCGTTGAGATAACTCAGAACATGAGTCTTGACGGCATTTCGCGTATCGAGGAGTACTTCCCTGTAGATAGCGAGGACGCTGAGCACGACCCTATGCTCCAGCGTATGTACAACGGTATCGGACAGGATGTGTTCACCGTGAACCACGAGCCAGAACCAATCAAGTACGTCGATGACCTCGAGAAGTACAACGAGGAAGAGGGTCTTGCCCTCAGCGAGGACGAAATGGCTTATCTCCACAAGCTGGAGAAAGAGAACGGCCGCCCTCTCACCGACAGCGAAATCTTCGGTTTCGCACAGATCAACTCAGAGCACTGCCGCCACAAGATCTTCGGCGGCCAGTTTATCATCGACGGCAAGGAGATGGAATCTTCTCTTTTCAGCATGATCAAGAAGACCACTCAGGAGAACCCTAACAAGATTCTCTCTGCCTATAAGGATAATGTGGCTTTCTCTCAGGGTCCTGTCATCGAGCAGTTTGCTCCAGCCGACCAGACTACCAGCGATTTCTTCCAGGTGAAGGATATCGAGAGTGTCATCTCTCTGAAGGCTGAGACTCACAACTTCCCTACTACCGTAGAGCCTTTCAACGGTGCTGCTACCGGTACAGGTGGTGAGATCCGCGACCGTATGGGTGGTGGTGTAGGTTCATGGCCTATCGCAGGTACTGCCTGCTACATGACTGCTTATCCTCGATTGAAGGATGACAACGGCAAGAGCGATGCTGAGCGCGACTGGGAAGACATAATGCCAGTGCGTAAGTGGCTCTATCAGACTCCTGAGCAGATTCTGATCAAGGCTTCTAACGGTGCATCAGACTTCGGCAACAAGTTCGGTCAGCCTCTCATCACCGGTTCTGTGCTTACATTCGAGCACGAGGAGAATGGCGAGAAGTATGCATACGATAAGGTAATCATGCTTGCTGGTGGTGTAGGCTACGGCAAGAAGCGTGACTATAAGAAGGGTGAGCCACAGAAGGGCAACAAGGTTGTCGTAGTAGGTGGTGACAACTATCGCATCGGTCTTGGTGGTGGTTCTGTTTCTTCTGTAGATACAGGCCGTTACAGCAACGGTATCGAGTTGAACGCTATCCAGCGTGCCAACCCTGAGATGCAGAAGCGTGCCTACAACCTGGTTCGTGCACTCGTTGAGAACGATGAGAACCCAGTAGTCAGCATCCACGACCATGGTTCAGCCGGTCACTTAAACTGTCTCTCTGAGTTGGTAGAAGAGTGCGGTGGCGAAATCGATATGTCTAAGTTGCCTATCGGCGACAAGACTTTGAGCGCCAAGGAAATCATCGCCAACGAGAGCCAGGAGCGCATGGGCTTGCTCATCGACGAGAAGTATATCAGCGAGGTTCAGAAGATTGCCGACCGTGAGCGTGCTCCAATGTACGTGGTTGGTGAGACTACTGGCGATGCTCACTTCAGCTTCAAGCAGGCTGATGGTGTGAAGCCATTCGACCTCGATGTAGCTCAGATGTTCGGTCATACTCCTAAGACTGTAATGGTAGATGAGACCGTAGAGCGCAAATATGAAGATGTAACTTATTCTGCAGATAACCTCGACGAGTACTTGCAGCGTGTTCTCCAGATGGAGGCTGTGGCTTGTAAGGACTGGTTGACCAACAAGGTTGACCGTTCCGTAACAGGTAAGA
>OJJU01000410.1_pt1 | contig 16228 bp, 13 predicted proteins | sample 1596141 | NCBI WGS metagenome assembly OJJU01 (sample SAMEA4350150, study PRJEB24818) | metagenome | biome: human; feature: gut; material: faeces | place: Denmark | collected 2013-09
CTTTTTTTCTTTCTTATGACCCTCTCCGACCTCTCACCTCCCCCCCCTCCTTTCGCCGCAGCGTACGGTTTTTTATAAAAGCCAGGGCCTATACCTTGCAGAAGAGGGCGGGGTGCCGCCCCCCGAGCAATGAGGTTCATATCATCGATGATGACGAGAACCGCCGTTTCCTCATCTGGCGCATCGAGAAGATCAAGAGTCCCATCGACTTCCCCTTCAATTACGAGGGCATCTACTCCCAGGCTGTGACACTGGCTCAGGAGGTGATAGAGAAGCGCCGGAGAGGTGAGCCCTGCGACTGGGTTTACTGGTTTACGAAGGAGGAGAATGAGGAGATACAGCGCCACAATCTTTATTTCCGTGTGAACAACTACATAGCCGAGCGCATCAACAAGTTCTACCGTGTTCCTGATGCCGATACGCCGCCCGAGTTCTGCAAGTTTGTTACGGCGAGTGATGTGATGGATCGCATCTGTACGAATCCCGCCTTCCGCCAGTCGATGTCGAACAAGGACATCTCGAAGTACATGGAGGTGCTTGGATTCAAGAAGATTCACCGCAAGACGGGCAACGGCTGGAAGGTGATAGAGATGCGTCCTGACGAGATAGAGAACAACCAGAAGATGGATGGCAGCGAGGATATTCCGCCCGAAGATCTCCCATTTTAGGAAATTCTGCTTCGGAGATATTTTTTTATCTTTCGGAGATATTTCCGTATCTTTCGGAGGGATTTTCTTATCTTTCGGAGGGATTTTATTCTACCAGGCAGAAGAAAGAAGCAACTGACAAAAACAGACTAAAAAGAACAAATTATGATAGAAGACAGAAGTTACGGGAAGGCAGAGCTCGCCATGCTCTACTTTCCCACCGCTACCCCCAGGGTAGCGCTCAACCGGCTGGTGAGATGGATCAACCGGTGTCCCGAACTCAAGCAGAGCCTCTGTTCGGGCTGCGCCGGCAAGTTTTCCCACTTCTACACCCGGCAACAAGTGGCAGAAATCATCGAATTTCTGGATGAACCATAAAAAAATACCACTTTTTTCAACCTTTTTTCCCGAATCCCTGCAAATCGCACAAATCGCATAGTTGGGGGTTCGGGAATGTTGTATCTTTGTATCGTCAATCAGAGAGGTTGATGCAGCAACGGTCTCGGCGGAGACACAGACTGCTTTTACTAAAACTAAATTTTTAAAAGTATGATTCTCATCAAATTAGCGAAAAACAAGAACAAGACTATCAAGGAAGCGTATGGCAAATATTATGCGCGACCAGTAGTGACAGAAACCATCGGCATCGATGAACTCGCCGAACACATGTCGAGCCACAACACCCCGTTCTCGAAGGGTGCCATCAAGGGTCTTCTCACCGACATGGTGAGCTGCGTGAAGGAGCTCGTACTCCAAAACAAGGCTGTGAAGATAGACAACCTTGCCATCTTCTCCATCGGCATCATCAACAAGATGGGAGCCGCCAGCATCAAGGAGTGGAGCCTCGCCAAATGCGTAGAAGGTTACCGCCTCAGAGCCCGTGCTACCGGCAAGCTCAGCAACACCCAGCTCTCTCTCGATGCCAACGCCAAGAACGCCATGGATCTCCTCAACTCCAGCGGGAGCGCTGCAGGCGATAACACCACTGGCGACACCACACAGGGAGGCGGAACATCACAGGGAGGCGGAACATCGCAAGGCGGCGGTACGACCGACACCGGTGATACCGGTGATACCGGCGACAACAGCGGCAACATGGGATAACCAAAAACACGTATGCGAAAACAGGAAGAAGGAATAAGGGGATAAGCTGAGCGGCGACAGGGATATTCCGAAGGCACCAACGGCTGGTTTTCATCCAGACATTTCCTGATGAAACAGCAAATCATAACGACTCAAGAACCTGCCTTTTACGGGTGTCCGGGCCATCAGTTTCTCCCCCATCCTTCATCGTTTACAGACGCTTACTAAAACTAAATTTCAACCACTAAAACAAGCATGTGACAGTTATTATCCACTTAGTATTAATCATTAAAAAACAAAGCAAAATGAAAAGAGTAAATTGGAAAACCATCATCAACTTCCTCATCACGGTATTAACAGCTGTAGCCAGCTCATTCTGTGTACAGAACTACTAAAAGAAAGGAGGTTGCCATGACACAGAAACATCGTAGCATTTCACTCATCGTGATCCACTGTTCAGCCACGAGAGTGACTCAGGATTTCACATTCGAGCAGTTGGAGGCGTGCCATCTTGCCCGCGGTTTCCGGAGTATCGGTTATCATTATTACATCACGAAGGATGGTGTGGTATATCCGGGTCGTCCGGAGTCAGAGGTAGGAGCCCATGCCCGTCATTACAATGCCCACAGCATCGGCATCTGTTATGAGGGAGGTCTCGACAAGAACGGCAAGCCTGCCGACACGCGTACACCAGCCCAGAATCAGTCTCTGTATTCGCTTCTGGAGAGCCTCTGCCTCTCCTATCCTGATGCAGAGATACTGGGCCACCGCGATTTGCCGAACGTTCACAAAGACTGTCCGTCGTTTGATGTCAAGCGATGGCTGAAGTTGGTAGATTTCCACATCTAGCCGATTTTCGGAAAGGATTTCATCATATTTATTTTTTTAAGTTGATTCAAGCCCCACAGGTAGTATTCCTGCGGGGCTTTTTCTGTTTCATCGGCGTTATATGGACTATTTATCAGAAAAATCATATACGAAAATGGAAAAAATAGCATCAATTTGTAAGAACGTGAAAAAAAAAGTGCAGAATTAACATTTAAAAGAGGTTATTTTTCAAAAAATATGTTATCTTTGCAAATTATATATAGCAAGAACTTGCAGAAACATACACAATAAAAAGCAAGAGCTTGCAGAAAAACTACAAACAGAATACAAGAAACAAAAAATAAACTTTATGCAAAAAAATCAGTTTACCCCTAGTGCTTGCCGCTGGATTTTGCTAGGTTGTTGCCTCACCCCTCCATCCCTTGCCTCGATACAGGCACAGAATGTGAATGGAAACGGAGCAGCCCAAACAGAAATTGCTGTCAAGCAAGGAGTGATAGAGGGAAAAGTTTTCGATAGCGGGGACCATGAACCCATGATTGGTGTAACCGTAGCTATCGAAGGTACAACCAACGCCGTAACGACAGACATCGATGGACACTTCGAACTGCCTGTCAGGAAAGAGTGCAACATCGTACTCTCCTTCATCGGCTACAAAAAGACAGTCATCCGATTTACAGGCAGCAACCATGCCGACTTTGCCCGCATCATGATGAAATCTGAAGCCCAGAGTATCAAGGATGTGGTGGTTACAGGTGTATACCGACGCAAGAAAGAAAGCTTTACCGGTTCTTCGGCTACCTTCAAGGGCGATGAGCTCAAGAGCGTAGGTGCACAGAACGTGCTACAGAGTCTGAAGACCCTAGACCCATCTTTCAAGATTATGGACAACGCACTCTCAGGATCTAACCCTAACAAGATGCCTGACGTGGAAATCCGTGGTAAGTCGAGCGTTGCCGGACTGAAGGAGGAATATGGTTCCGATCCTAACCAGCCACTCTTTATCCTGGATGGTTTCGAAACAACACTGGAAACCGTGATGAACCTCAACATGAACCGCGTAGCATCGGTTACGCTGCTCAAGGATGCGGCATCTACAGCCATCTACGGTTCAAAGGCTGCCAACGGTGTGGTTGTCATTGAGACCAAGGCTCCGGTAAAGGGAAAGCTGCAGATTTCATATAAGGGCGACTACAGTCTGGAATTCGCCGACCTTTCAGACTACAACCTTATGAACTCCCGCGAAAAGTTGGAGTTCGAAAAACTGGCAGGCGTATACAAGGACAATACCAACGATCCGTTCAACCAGATCAAGTTGGATAATCTCTACAATTCCCGTCTGCGCGATATCGAGCAGGGCGTAGATACCTACTGGCTCAGTGTGCCTCTGCGCACCGGATTCACCCATAAGCACAACGTATATGCCGAAGGTGGAGAAGGCAACGTGAGATACGGACTGGGACTGAACTTCGGACAGGTGAACGGCGTGATGAAGGGCTCAGACCGCCAGACTCTGGGCGGAAACCTCGACCTGATTTACCGCACCGGCAAATTCCAGTTCAGTAACAAACTCTCCATCGACTATCTGGAGACCAACAACCCGGCCGTTAGTTTCTCGGAATATGCCTATGCCAACCCATATTACAAGAAGTATGGCGCCGACGGCAAGATCAGCAAATATCTTTACTATCCGGAAGAGGGGCTGAATGACAACCCTGTATCAAACCCACTCTGGAATGCGCATCTCAACAACTACGACAAGGGACAGCGTTTCGGCTTTACCAACAACTTCATCGCCGAATGGTTTGCTACAGATGATCTCCGTGTGCGTGGCAAATTCGGTATCACCAAGTATGATGATACCCAGGACAAGCGCCTCTCGCCAGAGCATACCGACTTCGATGACCAGGAAGCAACCCAGAAGGGACTATTCAAACACAGCCTGCAGAAATATCTCTACTACGAAGGTGACCTTTCTGCCACCTACGGCAAGCTGATAGCAGAGAAACATCAGATAAACGCCGTATTGGGTTTCAACTTCAGCAATACCACCAGCAAGACCAATGGCTACTCAGCCACCGGTTTTACCGACGACCAGTTTGATGCCCCATCCTTTGCCAACAACTACCCTACAGGCGGCAAACCAAGCTACAGCGAAAGCATCAAGCATGCCTCCAGTTTCTATCTGAACGGTGGCTATGCCTACGACAACCGCTATCTGCTGGACTTCAACCTGCGCAACGATGGTGCCTCAATGTTTGGCACCGACAACAGGTTCCGTACCACCTGGTCAGTAGGTCTGGGTTGGAATATCCACAACGAAGAGTGGATGCAGGAGAACGGCATCTTCCAGATGCTCAAGCTGCGTGCCTCTGTGGGTAATCCGGGCAACCAGAACTTCTCAGCCTATCAGGCTTATACCACCTATATGTTCAACAGTCTGATGACCAACGTCTTCGGTACCGGTGTCATCATCAACAGCTTGGGCAACAACGATCTGGCATGGCAGGAGACCATCAACTACAACGTAGGAGCCGATATCACCACGCTGGGCAACCGTCTGAATCTGACGCTTGATTACTACATCAAGAACACCGACCCATTGCTCGCCATCATTACCACCCCAGGTTCTATGGGTGTAACGAGCGAGGCTCTGAATGCCGGTAAGCAGAAGACCAACGGATGGGAAGCCACCATCAAGTTCTCTCCTATTTATATGCCTCATGAGCGCATCAACTGGAATATCTCGCTGAGTGCCACCCACTCCAAGTCGAAATATGCCAACATCGGCAATGCTTTCAGCGCACTGAACGAGAGCGGAAAGACAGGACTTCACAACACCACCCGCTATTACGACGGCGGAAGTCCTACAGCCATCTGGGCAGTACGTTCTGCAGGCATCGATCCAGCTACCGGCAAGGAGCTGTTCATCAAGCGCGACGGCACCTATTCGTTTACCTATGATGCCAGCGACGAGGTAGTATGCGGCGATACCGAACCGGATGTAGAGGGACTGCTGGGAACCACCTTCTATTACAAGGGATTCTCATTCAGCTGCTTCTTCCGCTACCAGTATGGCGGCCAGCTCTTCAACAGTTCGCTCTTCGACAAGGTAGAGAACATCGGAACAGCCGACATCTACAACAACCAGGACCGCCGTGCCCTCTACGACCGCTGGAGCATCAACAACCGCAATGCCCAGTTCAAGGGCATCTCGATGGTACAGAAGACCGACAAGTCATCCCGCTTCGTGATGGATGAGAATACACTTACGTGCGAGTCAATCAATCTGGGTTACGAATTCCCGCTCAACATCGCCAAGAAGTTTGGCATGCAGGCACTCTCAGTTCAGGCCAACATGAACGACATCTTCCGCTGGTCTACCGTGAAAGCAGAGCGAGGCATCGACTATCCTTTTGCCCGTACTGTATCATTCTCAATAGGTGCAACATTCTAAACAGAACGCAATGAAAAAGATATTATATACAATGATTTTAGCCTGCAGCACGATGATGGTATCGTGCGACAGCTGGTTGGAAGTGAAACCATACGACAAGATATCGGAGGGCGAGCTTCAGAAATCAGAAGAAGGCTACCAGAAAATGCTCAACGGTATCTACATCGACCTCAACAGCGATGCACTCTACGGTCAGTCGCTGTCGGTAGAGATGATTGAGGTGATGGGTGGTGCATACGCCATCGGTACCGACAACAGCGTATGGGGCAACTACAAAGACCTCTCCAACTACCAGTATGGCACAGAATACTGGCGCAACCGCCTGGACCAGACCTGGAACAAGGCTTATGCGCTGATTCTGAACTGCAACAAGATTCTGGAAAGTATCGACCAGAACCAGGGTCTCTTTACAGGCGGCAACTATTATGCCGTAAAGGGAGAAGCACTGGCGCTGAGAGCGATGCTGCACTTCGACATGCTACGCCTCTTCGGTCCGGTTTATGCCAAGGACAGCGATAAGAAGGCGATACCTTATTATAATAAGCAGACCAACAGTCCGGAGCCTATCCTCACAGCCAAGGAGGTGGCAGAGAAGGTGGTTGCCGACCTGGAGGAAGCCCGCATCCTGCTTGCCAACGACCCGGTGAAGACAGAAGGAACCCTGATGAGCGGTTCGCAGGACGGTACCAGCAACTTCATGCGCTACCGTGCTCTCCGACTCAACTACTATGCCGTAGAGGCCCTTCTGGCTCGTGTGAATCTCTATATGGGCAATAAGCCCGAAGCGTTCAAGTATGCCACCGATGTCATCAAGACTGCCGACCAGGGCATCTTCCCATTCGTAGACAAGAGTCTGGTTATAGGTTCGCCAACCGACCCTGACCGCATCTTCTCTTCTGAGGTACTGTTTGCACTGACCAATACCAGCCGCAGCAAGATTCACAAGAATTTCTACGATCCGTCACGATTGCCAAACTATGTGTTCCGCATGGACGATAACCTGATGAGCAACATCGTGTATGGCGGTGCAGCAACAACCGGCGGCTATCAGGACGACTACCGGTACCGTGCCAACTGGATAGCAACAGGCAGCAACCGTTATTTCTACAAGTATAGCGATATGGTGGCTAACGGAAGCATCCAGAACACGATGATTCCGATGATACGTCTGGGTGAGATGTTCCTCATTGCAGCCGAGAGCCAGAGCGACGATCTGGCAAAGGGAGTACAGTATGTCAATGCCCTACGCAGAAACCGCGGTGTGGCAAACCTTCAGACCCTGACTCCAGATTTGCTGAAGTATGAGTACATTCGCGAGTTGTATGGCGAAGGCCAGCTGTTCTATCTCTACAAGCGATTGAACAGCGACATCATCACCTCTTCTAACGCGAACAAGAATCCAAAGGCAAGCGACCTCATCTTCGTAGTTCCACTGCCTGACTCTGAGACAGAGAACTAGTTAATAGTTTATAGTTAAGACTAATTATATACGATTTTTATATGAAATATCAGATAAAGACTCTATTGATTGGAGCGATGGCGGCCCTATCTCTAGGCTCATGTAGCGAACAGGAACCGGATGTTTTTCAGAACATTAACGGCGTTTACCTGAACAATCGCTCCAACACAAATATCCTGCAGGCAAACACCAATGTGACCTTTGTCTATCAGAAAGGCGATGAGATGCAGGTGCCTGTCAAGATACAGCTGATAGGCCGTCCTACAGACCACCCTCGCGAGATAGCCCTCATGGTTAGCTCGGAGGATGCACAGGAAGGCACAGACTACATCCTGCCAGAAAAGGCTGAGATGCCAGCGGGCGAAACCGTACTGGAATATATGATTACGCTGAAACGTACTGCCATCCTGAAAACTCAAGAGAAGCATATACAGGTAAGTCTGCAGCCTAACGAGAACTTCACTCTTCCTGTTACCGAAGAGACGACAGCCAACGGCGATGTGGTTTCAACCCTTTCTTATCAGATTATCTTCTCTGACAAGTTTACCACGGCACCAAAGGCATGGAAGACCGATCTGCTCGGCGATTTCACCCAGCAGAAGTTCGAACTGGCTTGCAAGGTACTCGACCTGGACCCAGCCGATTTCAACGACGATTCTAAGATGACGCTTGCCATGCAGAGCTATGTAAGTTCTGAGATGCAGAGCTATGTGAGAGAGCAGCAGAAACTTCGCAACAACGGCGAGGCGTACGATGCCGATGCATTCGATGCAAAGGGCAATGCGCTGGCTTTCTATGGAGAATAAAAAAACTGGAAGATTATGAGAAATTATAAAATAATGGCAGCGGCTCTGATGATGGCTACGATGATGGCAGGATGCTCGCAAGATGAGGGCAACTACGATTATCACAGTCTGAACGAGCCTACTATCACCGGCGTGCCTGAGACCATCTCGGTACTCACCCATGCCAACATCGACCTCGACCCGAATCTGGGCGATAACATCACCGACCTCGATGCCTACAACTACGAGTGGAAGGTCATCAATAAGTCGGGCGACAACGAGGTGACCATACTTGGCAACGAAAAACATCTCATACAGGAAATGACGCTTCCTGCAGGAGAATATACCCTCTACTTCACCGCAACAGAGAAGAAGACCGGACTCTTCTGGCAGCAGAGCTATACACTCACCGTGAGCGATACCTCTTCAGAAGGCTGGATGGTGCTCTGTGATGTGAACGGCAAGACCCGTCTCGACATGATATCGAAGGTTACAGGCAAAACCTATCTCGACATCCTCAAGACCAGCGGAATGCCTGAGTTGAATCATCCATACAGCATCCAGTATGCGCCAAACAGCGGACATTCCGACTCTCCTTTCTATCTCTTTACTGCCGACGGAGCCACCCGTCTGTCAAAGAACAGTTTTGTATGGCAGAAGGATTACGACTTCAAGTACGAGGTAGCCAAGCAGACCAATCTGAAGCCACAGAGCATGGTATGCGACCAGAGCGGCATGATGAGAATGATTGTGAGCGACGGCTATGCATATTCGGCATCCAACATGGGTATCCAGGGACTCTTCGCTGCCGTCAACAAGCAGCCTGTTCTTGCGCCAGCCGTGGGAGCCAACATCGGAGCATCCTCTTACGCATCCATCTATCTGCTTTATGATAATGTGAACAAGTGCTTCATGTCCTGCTGTCCATTCCTGACGGGCCTTTCGCTCTCTGATGTTTCCTATCACAGCATGAAGGATATGGAAGAGATTGCTACCGGATACAAGGGATCGGATATGGTAACCGGCAAAGCCTTCAGCGAATATCCTACCGGCATGGATTTCGTCTATATGGAGAATACGAAATATGACCCGGGAAACGCCAAGATGGGCATCACCTATACCATCCTGCGCAGCGGAAAGAAATATGAACTGTATGGCATCCAGCTAGGTGATATGCTCTGCTATGCCGACTGCACCTTTGCACTGGGTAAGGCTTACTACGGCGACTTGAGCGACTGCAAAGACATCGCCAATGCCTCTTGCTTCGCCTTCAGTTCACAGAAGAACTACATGTATTATGCTGTAGGCGGTACCGTTTATCGCGTGAACCTCTCGGAGAAACCATTGAAGGCAGAGCGCCAGTTCAGTTTCAACGGCGAAACCATCACGATGATGAAGTTTAATTTCTATCAGAATTCAGCTTCAGCCCATGATTACGATCTCATCGTAGGTTCAGAGAACAGCAATGGTTCGGGTACACTCCGCATCTACGACGGCATGAGCGCAGAGGGCGATTTCTCTAAGGTTACACCTACCAGCTATTCAGGCTTCGGCAAGATAGTAGATGCTACTTACCGTGAGCGTACCAACTAATCATCAACTTTAAAAAAGAAAATAAAAATGAAGAATAGAATATTATCATTGCTTCTGTTCCTGCTGGCAGCAGTGAACATGCACGCAGCTGAGGGCATCACCGTTAGATTTGACGTCAAGAATCCGGTGCTCTCCAATGTGGTACTCGTCTATCACATGAGCGTCAACGAATTTCCACTGACCGACGGAAAGGCTACCGTGCAGCTCGACGGCCTGGATGCTCTCTACGCCAATGTTTATTATGGCGAGAAGACCAAGAACGTATATCTGCAGAAGGGCGACGATGTAACCATCTCGTTCGATGCCAACGATTTCGACAACACCTTCGCCGTGAAAGGCGGCAACGAGAAGGCTATCGATTACTTGAACAAGATTCAGTTAACCGGCTTGTCTAATGAGGTTTACATCCAGCCTTGGAGCGAGTTTAAGGCTACCGTTGACAAGAAGATAGCTTCGATGAAACGCCTGCTGAAAGCACGCAAGTTTGCTGCCGACGACAAATTCCTGAAGATGGAAGAAGGCAGAATCACCTACTTCTATGCCAATGCCTTCCTGATGTATCCGGTAAGTCATACTTATCTCACTCAGGATACCACTCTGGTATTGGGTAAGGACTATTACGATACCCTGCGCCAGTATGTGAAGGAGGATGATGATCTCGCCGACAACGATGAGTATCGCAACTATATGATTGAGACAGCCCACGTATTTGATGAAGCGGGAAAGAACATCCGCCAACTCTATCCTAAGGTGCTTGCAGAGATGAGCTATATCGGCGAGAATACGAAGAGCGACAAGGTGCGCGAATCGCTGATTCATTTTCTGGCTTTCACCTATGTTGAAGGTAATGGCGTGGAGAACATCACCGATCTGCAGAATCTGTACTACACCTATGTTACATCGCCTCGCCTGAATGACATCTTCAAGAAGGCATGTGCCAAATGGGACAAAGCGGCTGTGGGACGTCCATCACCTATGTTCAAGGGCGTGGATGTAAACGGCAAGGAGATGACGCTCCGTGATTTCCGTGGCAAGTACATATATATAGATATGTGGGCTACCTGGTGCGGACCATGCCAGAAAGAGTTGCCATTCCTCAAGAAACTGGAAGAGAAGTTCAAGGGCAGAAACATCGTTTTCGTAGGTCTTTCTATCGACCAGGACAAGGCGAAGTGGGCTGCCAGGGTGAAGAGCGGTGCACTGAGCGGTACCCAACTTTATATCGGTAAGGGCAGCAAGTTCCAAAGCGATTACCGCATCAGCGGCATTCCTCGCTTCATCCTCCTCGATCCTAACGGCAGAATCGTGAATCCAGACATGACCCGTCCTTCAAGCGAGGACACAGAGAAGATTCTGAACAGTCAGCCTGGGTTGTAAGAATAGAATTTAAAAACAATATATTTATTTATTAATTAATTAAAACACAGCACTATGAAAAAATTGATTTCAATGATGTTGATGCTTTGTGCATTCATCACTTTCTCAGCGTGTTCGTCAGACGACGATGGTCCTACTAACCCAGTAAGCAATGCAGTGATTCCAACATCTGCAAAGATTGGTGCCGAGGTAACCGTACAGGGTAGCGGTTTCGCTGCTGGTCAGACTCTTTATCTCCAGCCTGAGCAGGGAACTGAGGTTAACACCAATGCCAAGATGTCTTCTAACGGTGCAACCTTCACCATTCCTTACACCATGACTGAAGGTAAGGTAAATGTAGTATTGAAGACAGGTAATGATAGCTGGACATTGGGCAGCATGACTCTTCTTGCAGCTGACAACCCAATCTCTACCCTTTCTTTACCTGCCGACATGGCCATTGGTCAGGAGGTAACTATCGCCGGTATCGGTTTTGCTCAGGGCGATAAGATTGTTGTTGGTGACAAGACCATTGATGCAACAATTGCAGCAGATGGCGTGAAGTTCTCTGTTCCTACTGATTTTGCTGAGGGCGAATATGCCGTATCTCTGGTTCGCGGCAATGCTTCTTGGGAGTTGGGTAAGGTATATGCCTTCCTGCAGCGCCAGGTAGAGAGCATCACCATTACAGATAATTCGATGCTCAATTTGTATGCTCCAATGTTGGGTCTTGAAGAAGGCAAACTGGTTGTTAATTTCGCCTATAATGAAGACGGTTCCTTGAAGGGAATTTCTTCTAATGGTGGTGTAGAGTGGGCTTTCGAGTATAGCGGTAAGACTATTACAACCATGAGTTTGTTCTCAGGAGCACCATTCACTTATACCATCGACGATCAGGGCCGCATTATCGGCAGCACTGGTTATGATATGTATGGTGATGAAGTTGCTTATACCTGGAATTACGATGCAAACGGTTATCTTGTAAGTGTAAAGAAGAACGGTGCAGCAGATAATGATGATGCAAATCTTCTGAACACCTATACAGATGGCAACTTGTCTGCTTATACCATGAGCTTGGCCAACGGGTTGGCAACAGACAAGAGCATCCGTACTTGTCCTAACACCATTGAGCCTCTTTATCTGCTGAATGCTTTCGGCTGGATGCAGACACGTGAAGATTTGTTCCTGGGCTTCCTTCTCAACCGCAACGTGAAGGTATCTACCTATGTGCCAAGTCAGCTGATTGCAGCAGAGATGGATGAAAGTGGCGCAGAAACCTCAGTTACTGCAGGTATCGAGAGTTCTTTTGCGAACAACACATTGACCATGCAGACCACAGGTTCTGTTATTTCCAGCGCTCAGTCAATCTTCGCTAACAAGGTAGTTGTCAAGTACAAGAACAAGTAATCTGTTAAGCCTTTACAAATCGCTTAAAAGATACATAATTATTAAAGCCCGACAGGAAGCAGCAACGCTCTCCTATCGGGCTTTAATTATTGTGTAAAGAAGAGAAATTCAAAAAAAATATGGAAAAGATATGCAATCCTTTTTCTTCTGTCGTTGCGCATATTTGAGAGATTTGTGCAGTTTGCAATCCTTTCCACATCTAGCCGATTTTCGGAAAGGATTGTATTGTATTTATTTTTTTAATTTGATTCAAGTTTCGCAAGTTCAGAAGTTTCTCGGGAGTAGTCTTATCGGCATTCGCCTCTATTCGGCTCTTCATATCGCCAAAAAATAAAGGTTAAATCCGATAAATCTTGTTAAACAAATTCTGTCTTGCCTCTTATGTTTATACCTTTGCACGAAATTTATAATCACAAAGGACATTTTCATGTCCCAAAAAGGATAATATTTAATTTAAATAAGAGAAGAAAATGAAAGAAAAAGCAGAAAGTTCAGTAGCCTGCAATCATCACAGAGTAGGCTTTCTGGGATTGCTCGTTACATTAGGCATTGTATTCGGAGACATCGGAACATCACCTCTCTATGTGATGAAGGCTATCCTGCATACGGGCGAAAGCATCAGCGAGAGCACCATCCTGGGCGCACTGTCATGCATCATCTGGACACTCACCCTCCAGACCACCATCAAATATGTATGCGTGGCGCTGCGTGCCGACAACAATGGCGAGGGAGGCATTCTCGCCCTCTATGCCCTGCTGCGCCGACTCAAGAGCAAGTGGATTTACCTACTGGCAATCATTGGCGCAAGCACCCTGCTGGCAGACGGAATCATCACCCCTGCCATCACCGTGACCACAGCCATCGAAGGACTCGAAAGCATCAGTCCCAACCTGCCAGTTATCCCCATCACCCTTGCCATCATCACCATCATCTTCTTCGTGCAGCGGTTTGGCACAGAGAGTATTGGCAAATCATTTGGCGTATTTATGCTGCTATGGTTCCTGCTGCTGGGCGTGGTGGGAGCTTTCAGCATCACGTCTTACCCATTGATACTGAAGGCTTTCAACCCCTATTATGCTGCCATGCTGCTGGCAAAATCGCCTGAATGGTTTCTGATTCTGGGTGCCGTATTTCTCTGTACTACCGGTGCCGAGGCTCTCTATTCCGACCTGGGACATTGCGGCAGAAAGAACATCGCCATCAGCTGGGGCTTCGTAAAGACCATGCTCATTCTCAACTATCTGGGACAGGGAGCATGGGTGCTGAACCATGTGCCGACAGCATTGTCCGTGAATCCATTCTTTTCCATCATGCCGCAGAGCCTACTGTTCTTCTCCATCATCATGGCCACGGGTGCGGCAATCGTTGCGAGTCAGGCACTTATCAGCGGAACCTTCTCCATATTGAGCGAAGCCATGAACCTGCACTTCTGGCCCCGCATGCGAATCAAGCATCCTACCCATGTAAAGGGACAGCTCTATATCCCGATGATCAACCTTGCCATGTACATCGGCGTGGTTCTCATCATCCTGCTCTTTCGCGACTCCTCGCACATGGAGGCAGCCTACGGACTCGCCATCACCATCACCATGCTGATGACCACCCTTCTGCTCGGCTTCTACCTGCACATCAAGGGCATGGCTCGTTCCCTCACGTTGTTGTTTATGGGCGCCTACTGCACCATCGAAGCCATCTTTCTGGCAGCCAACCTGTCGAAGTTTCTCGCAGGAGGATGGTGTACGATGCTTATTGGCGGAATCCTGTTCCTGATGATGTACGTGTGGGTTAGAGCCATGAAGATACGTCGCCATTATGTCAGCACCAAGCCGCTGGACGACTATTACCGGATTATCTCCGACATCAAGGCCGACGAGAGCATCCCCAAGTACGCCTCCAACCTTGTCTATGTAAACCATGCCGACAAGGAAGGCACCGTAGACGACAAGCTGCTCTATTCCATCATCAACAAGCAGCCTAAGCGTGCCGATCATTACTGGTTTATAAATATGGAGTTTGTCGATACTCCAGACACGCTCGAATACAGCTGCAAGACCCTGATTCCCGACACCCTCTACAGCATAACCATGCACATAGGTTTTCGCATAGAACCCCGTGTGAGTCTCTATCTGCGACAAGTGGTGGAAGACCTTGTGGCAAGCAGGAAGGTAGATTTAAGAAGCACCCATCCTTCGCTTCGCAAAAACGGAATCCCAGGCGATTTCCGATTCATCATCATCCATCGCGTGTATTATCCGGAGAGTTCCGACAACCGCCAGCAGAACTTGTTGATGACTTTATACGCTCTTATCAGCAAGATAGGCATCGACGAGCCAAAGGCATTAGGCCTGGACACTTCTATGGTGGTGGTAGAACGTGTTCCGCTCATCATCAGCCAAAGCAACAGAAGCATCAGGCGCATCACGCAAATTGCAGAAGAAAAGTAAGTCCTGCCACAAAATCTTCTCATTACTGTTGCTCCCTCGTCTCTTTTCGTGTAAGCATCGTAAAGTGGATGTTTGGGAAGACAATATTTGCATTTCTGATGCTCAATACTATGAGTTCGGCGCACAACAAAATCTTTGGTGCGAAATTCTTGAGTTTTGGGCGCTTGGAGCTATGTTGTTAATACATAGTTAGTTATATGGTTTTCTAAGGAAATGTTATGAAATCAGACTCGCAAATGAGCCGTTTTTTTCTGCTATAGAGCCACTTTTACACTCCAATACTGCCACTGTTATAATACAATAAAGCCTCTTTTGCACTCTAATAGTGGCACTATCAGAGTGCAAAAGAGGCTTTATCGTTAACTGTTGATGCTGTTTGCACAGCAGAACACCGTAAAAACAGCAAACCTGAACTCTATAATCAATTTTTATTTTGTAACGGATTTTTACTCTTTGTACGATATTTGCATGGCGGACATGGCGGACGGCGGTGCCGTTTGTATAATCTTTGTTAAAAGAGCAGTCTCCTGCGTACAGATTATACATAATATAGTTATATTTGTCTAACTAAGTAATTGTTTCCCTATAACTAAAAATAAGGTGTAATGATAACATTCTTTATCTCTCTTGCTGCCCTTGTTGTGGGCTATCTTGTATATGGCAGCTTCGTGGAACGCGTATTCTCGCCCGATGACCGTCCCACGCCAGCCGTGGCAAAGGCCGATGGCATGGACTATGTCGCCATGCCCTACTGGAAAGTGTTCATGATACAGTTTCTCAACATCGCCGGCACAGGTCCCATCTTTGGTGCCATCATGGGTGCCAAGTTTGGTCCGGCTGCGTATTTGTGGATTGTCTTCGGCTGCATTTTCGCTGGAGCCGTTCACGACTATTTCACTGGCATGCTCTCCATGCGCAATGGTGGCTGCGACCTGCCCGAACTTGTGCGGAAGTATCTCGGCGGTGGCGCGTCGAAGGTGTTGTTGGCGTTCGCCGTATTCCTGCTTGTCATGCTCGGTACTGTGTTTGTCTACTCTCCGGCAGAGATTCTGCCGAGAATATGGGGGTGCACTACCTTGAGGGTCTGGTTATTATACACTTACGAGGCTGCCGACGAATAGAGGGGAGAAAGGTGTGGGCGGAGCGTGGACACTGAAAAAAAAAAAAAG
>OJJU01000413.1_pt1 | contig 16205 bp, 17 predicted proteins | sample 1596141 | NCBI WGS metagenome assembly OJJU01 (sample SAMEA4350150, study PRJEB24818) | metagenome | biome: human; feature: gut; material: faeces | place: Denmark | collected 2013-09
CTTACGACAACAATGCCAGTGAGCGGGGAATTAGGAAAATCAAGATAAAGCAGAAAGTCAGCGGTTGCTTCCGAACTGACAGCGGTGCCGATGATTTTGCCAAGTTACACTCCATCGCAGAAACTGCCATGAAGAACGGAAATTCGAAATACAATGCAATTCTTGCTGTTGTAAAACAGTAAGATGGTTACTCATGCCTATAGGGGATACTTCTATGGGTGCTGAGTAGTTACGAATTATCGTGAATTACCCGTGAATCAGCCCACGAATTCAACATCTAACACTTAACATAAAAAAACGTTGTCACGAATTATCGTGAATTACCCGTGAATTAGCCCACGAATTTAACATTTAACACTTAACATTAATAATGGTAATTCGTGAATAATTCATGATAATTCGTGACTAAGACCCTCATCGCAGCCTTAAAACTTCTTTCCTATAGCGAGATTGACAAACGTCTTGAACAGTATCGTGATGTCAAACCACCACGAGCGGTGCTTCAGGTAATACAGCTCCAGTTCAAGGCGTTTTAGCATTTTCTCCATCGTATCGGTATATCCATTATACAGCGTGGCATATGACGTTACGCCCGGACGAATCTGATAGAGATAAACATAACGAGGGTCGTGCTGCATTATCTTATCAATATAATATTTACGTTCCGGTCGCGGACCAATAAACGACATATCACCTCGCACAATATTCCACAATTGTGGAAGTTCGTCGAGATGATGTTCACGCAGAAAACGCCCTACTTTAGTCATACGAGTGTCGCGTTCATGCTGATATAACGCCGGACCATTCTTCTCGGCATCCACACGCATACTCCTGAACTTATATATACAGAAAGGTCTGCCGAAACGCCCTATGCGCTCCTGCTTAAATATTGCCGGACCACCATCCTCACGGCGCACGGCAACATAACATATCAAGAAGAACGGAGCGAGCAATACCAGTGCCACCAACGCTGCCATGAAGTCGAACACACGCTTAATGGTACACTCCAATTCGTTCATTCCATCGAATATATAATTATCTTCCTGCATTATTTCTATCAGCCCAAAAATTAAAAACAACAAACACCAATACGTCTATCGCAACAATCCATGTCAGAGAAACGTATTTGAACAATATTACATTGATAGCTATAAATACCAGCTGCAAGCCAAGAATAGCCAACAGCGCAGCATGCTGCGACAGTCCCATCCTCATCAGTTTATGATGCAGATGACGCTTGTCAGCCTTGAACAACGGTTGCCCCACACGCAATCGTTCAAGCACAACACGCACCACATCAAAACACGGAACGATAAGCAGCGTGTACGACAACAGCAGACTATCGCTGCTGAAAGGCATAACATTGGCGTTATACATCGACAACTTCACAAGCAGAAAAGCCAGGACAAAGCCTAACGTAAGCGAACCCGAGTCGCCCATGAATATCTTATATTTTCCGCGATATCCTCCCAGTATATTATAGTAAAGGAAAGCCACAACCACTCCGGCAAGACCTGCAATCAAAACACTATAGGCAAACATCTGCTCACGCATGAAACAATACAGAAAGCCTAACAACGCAACAAGCGAGAGCGACCCTGCCAATCCGTCAATGCCGTCAATCAGATTGATGGCATTCACCACAAACACTATCACAAAAACCGTAAGTGGCGCACCTATATAGAAAGGCACAAAGTCAATGCCCATGAATCCATACAAATAGTTGATATACAGTCCCGAAGCAGGCAACAGACATGCAGCAATCACCTGCACCAACAACTTCAGTTTGGCAGAAACTCCGACAACATCATCCACCACACCTACAACATAAACCAGCAGCAGACTCACGCCAAACACACAAGTCCATAAACTTACCGTCACATTCTGCCAATCCGTAATGCGATAGAACCCCATAGCCACAAAAGCAGCCACAAGCATACATGGCATGAAGCACGTACCGCCAAGACGAGGAATATTATTGCTGTGAATTTTGCGTCCATCAGGAATGTCATACAGATTGCGCTTGCGACAGAAAGACACTATTCGCGGCACAAGCATATAGCCGAACAGCGCACTCAGCACAAACGCTCCAAGAATGAATAATATATTGTATAAAACCATCTTACGTATTTTAAATAATCAAATAAGATTGTATCTTTCACTACTACTAATATAATAACGGCGTTTTACAAAAATATTGCAAAAAGACAAGACATAAACTTTGTAGAGCAGCATTACACGAACAACTTTTCATCATTTATTATTGCCAATACAAAACAAAGTAGTAAATTTGCATAAAACGCAAAGCTTATGGAATACGACATAAAAGACAAAATAGAATGGACTGTGATATTCCTCACAGAATTTGGCAAACGGCATGGTCTTACACTAAAACAAGCCTTCAACTATCTGCTGCGTTACAAAGGCATAAACTTTGTAGAGCAGCATTACGACTATCTACATACACAATCGTTCGTATCAGCAGTAGACGACCTAACACAATACTGCCATAAATTGGGAGGAGGCATTGCATGAGACTGTATCACGGCACCAATATAATGTTTGATGAAATTGATTTGCACAAATCAAAACCAAACAAAGATTTCGGACAAGGGTTCTATCTGTCACCCGACTTCGAACAGGCTCTTAAAATGGCTAAAATAAAGACAGAGCAACAACAAGAAGGTACACCAATCGTAATGGAGTTTGAAGTAGATGAAGCAGAAATCAAGGAAATGCACACGCTCCATTTTGACGATTACAGCAAACAATGGGCTGAATTTATTCTTGCCAACCGTAACAACCCCACCCCTCTGTCGATACACGACTACGACATCGTAATAGGTCCGATTGCCAACGACCGCGTAGGTGTACAATTGTGGAAATACGAAAATCAATTGATAGATCTTCCGACACTCGTCTGCAAATTAAAATATATGAAAGGTTTGACAATACAGTACTTTTTCGGAACAGAAAAAGCCCTTTCAATATTAAAGAGAATAAAATGATGAAAAACGATAAAGAAATAATGAAAGACGATATGGTAACAAAGCTTGCCATACTGCTCTTTGAAAGCGGCAAAGCTTCGACAATGACCGAAGCACTTGACATCGTCATCAACTCAGAAACCTATTTACGGTTGATTGACGACAAAACAGCGTTATATTATCAGAGTCCACGTTATGTCTACGATTTCTTGCTCAACGAACTAATAACGGGGAAGTCAAAATAAATTGAATACGTATTCAAAGGCGAAGTAATACGTATTCGTTGGCAAAGTAATATATATTATATAGGCAAGTATATTGAATATACTTTGCGAGGTATATTGAATATACTTTTTCTGCTTAATCAAAAGGACTCCTTTTAGATTGCAAAAGGATTCGTTTTAGGCTGCAAAAGGACTCGTTTTGAACAGCAAAAGGAGTCCTTCTGCAAGGCAAAAGGACTACATTTCGATTACCTAAAGCGACATTCAAATATCTTATACAGAAATTTCAAACTAATCATAAAGCGATTAGTGTAAAAGCCATACGTACGGCATGCCTTGACGTTTTTTATCCTAAATCAGAAAGTAGAGAAATACAAATCGAGACTTGCCATATCATGTAGCTTGATAATCTTTGCCGATCCCTTATGTTTCACTCTACTTTTACTTCTACTCTTACTAACTATTTTAATCATGGTGTCAGCAACCCCATGTGCATTTACGATTACAGAAAAAGACTTTTTGCAAATTTCAAGCAATTCATCAGCAAAAGAGCGAGAAATAAACTCCACACCCTCCATATCAATAACGCACTTTGCATTACCCGATTCATTGATTATTTTCTCAATCGCTACTGCATTGCTACGGGAACGAATATCCGGACCTAATAGGTCTAAAACTTTAATGTTCTTTTCCATGATTTCATAATGTAATTAAAAATCGCCTCAACCCCTCAAGAATAATTTATAAAACTTAGACCTTATAGAGTTCGGAACAACGCGTACAGAAAATCTAATTACTACATTGGCACAAAAACGTGACAAAGATGTAAATCCCAAACGATAAATATTCCATTGTGTAGCCACCTCATCACATGCATATTTCCAACCACCACGACGTGCAAATGTAGCAGGATCATATCTAAACCAAACCAAACTCTCTTGAATGTTATACACCTTACATCCATTCATAAGCATCTTTATCCAAAGAAAATAGTCCTCAGGAAAATACTTGGTCTGATATCCACCAACAGCAAGTACACAACTCTTACGATACATAACAGCCGGATGATTAACCGGGCATCGTTTCTTAGCATACTCATAAACATCTCCAGGCAATTCAGGCAGTTTGCGCACAGAAGTTACATGTTCTATGTCATCAACAAACTCATCTATCCATGAACTTACCATACCATATTCCGGATGTTCAGACATTACAGCCAACTGTCTCTCCATGCGATATGGTTTTGCCACATCATCGGTATCCATACGTGCCACAAACTCGTGACGACATTCCTTAATGCCGTCATTAAGTGCATAACCGAGGCCACGGTTCTGCTTATAGCGTTTGACGTGCAGTTGTGGATAACGCTGTTCGTATTCCACAACAACTGTCTCTAAAAGTTCGCCAACAATGCCATCCTCTAGCAACACTACATCATCAGACAGTACCGTCTGAGAAAAAATAGAATCAAGAGCCTCACGCAAATGTTGAGGGTTCTCTTTATAATAGAGCGACATCAATACCGAATAATTATTGTTCTGCATTTATCTTATTACAAATATCTTAATGACCCTATATTTGATTTAACTGATTTTCACTAGCCCACACAAGATTTCATTCAGAGTCTTTGCCATTTTTCTGGGATTTCAAACTTCGATCCTTTAATATTATTCCATTTTTTAGGACTAATAACGATCTGGTCCTTACTGCGATTTAACCACGCTCCCCACCATGAAAATGAAGAATTTGCTATAATATTGTGTCGACAATGGCTCATTAGATATATATCCATATAACTATTTGTCCCTGTATTCCAGTCTACATATCTGATAGCTTTATTACCAATGATCTTCGGTAAATTTTCCTTACACCATACAATATCGTTGCTAAAGACGCAATATACATCTACATCTATATAAGACTGTATCTTTTTTATAGCATTGATATAATAAGTCTCATCACAGATACCACCATACAGAGGATTTTTTGTATAGTCTCCTCTTCTTACGTGCAGCGATACACTATTGCACGATGATAACTCTTTGGCAAACGAAGCATTTCTCGCATCAATAACTTTTGGCGTGAAAATCTCATATAGTTGTTCTTTTACTTCTATAAAGTATTTCTCGTTCTGCCAATATCCGTCATAATAGCAGTCACTTGTGACATTCAATACAGAAGCGTCATATTCTTCATTATCTTTTTCGGTATGCATTGTATGCCTTTTGGGCAACAAACGTTTGCCTATCTGCCACATACGATAATGACAATATGGGTAAGCCAAACGCAGCAAATCATACCAATTTGCATGCTCAGGTTTAACATTGAATACACGCTCCAACTCATATCCATTATGCAATGGATAGCCACGGAAACATGATGTGTCAATCTTTACAGTTTCTCCATTACACTTATGTTTCAATGAGATATAAAGAGCATATTGGAACATTTGATTACCAAGACCTCCCAATATTTTCACTATTTTCATAAATCTAAGATTTTGTAGACTTAATTATTCTCCAAGATTCTCTTGTATGTTTTACTATATCATTTCCCCATATTGCCCATATAGAACTCAGAATGAAGCCCAACATACCATACATTATCACAACTATTGCTCTACTCGAATTTGCCTTATTCGGATATACAGCTGGCTCAAGTACAACAAATACGGGTTTCTTGTCCTGCAATTCCATTTCTGCAGATATTCTTTGCTTCTCAATTGTAGAATAAGCATTTTCTGCTAATATTGCATCCTGTTCTAAACGGTCTATATTCCCTTTTACACTTTGCAATTGAACAAAGAAGTTTTCGTCAGCAGCTGCAGCATAGCGTTTTTGCAGACGTAAAAGATGTATTCGTGCTTCTTTTGACATTTTTGTATAATATGCCAATTTTTCTTTAGCTTTAATCGTTTTATAGTCTGTCACCATCTGCTGAAGACGTACACTAATTGTGTCAGCCATCTGTTGGGCTATAAATGGATCGTCTATTGTAAACGATATTGTAGTTATACCCGTTTTTTTGTTAATTACAATGTCTGTACTCTTGTCAAGCAACTTTATCAGGCCTTCTTGTTTTTTAGTGAAATGAGTAAAATTAATGACCTTACTATTCTCCAATGAATCCATTTTAGTAAAATGAATCATTTTAGCAACAGATTCAATTAATCTTTCCGACAATGACATTTTAGAAGGATCTGTGTAATAATCATACAAAGTTACAGGTTTTTGTTTTGTATCATTACCAGACATATTACCTTTCTTTTTTGGCGATGGAATCACCTTCACTTTAAGGAGCGATGCCAAAAAAGGTTTACTTGAAGCCATTTCTGGGAATATGGTAACATTATAAGCACCTTCTTCAGAACCTACAGCAGTACTTATATCCATAAAACTGGACAAACTGTTCATTAACGAACTTTTCATATCTTGCTCCTGCTCTGGCACAACTACTTCACTTGCAGTATATTTTCTATCTGAAGTCAATGCTACTATGATACCAAGAATGCCGAAAGCTATTGAAATAGTACATACAAACAGTTTCTTATGATATAACTTGGCTATCAAAGGCAGAATATCTATATTCAACTTCTGTGAATTAGCCTTCTCTTTCTCATATAATTCTTGATCTTTCATCTTTTAGATTTTATATATTTAAATGTCGTTAATAACTCATTTTTAAACAATGGATATATAACACAGAGTGTTGCTATATATAACATCAATGCATAGCCTATACCCCAATAATAATATACAGCAACAAATAAACAATTGAATGTGGTTTCAAATTTAGCTACCCTACCAGTTGAAACACTGAATTCGTTAGACAAATACCACCTCATCATCCAGACTTTAACAAACTCAGCAAACAACAGTCCCAATGCCATTATATATATATTATGCTGTGCAATAGCTATTAAATACAAACATAACGCACAAACAACAGACAAAGCATTCATTGTCAAGAGTTGCTTTATAGCTCCAATATTCTTAAAATAAGTATTGTACAACATACACACTTTTATCTCATAGCAAATAAACGGAGCCGTAAATCCAAGATATAGGAGCGAGTCCATGTATTTTGGAAGCCAATATCTTACAAAACAATACATCACGAAGAAAAACAAATATGACATTATTGGCAGCAATGTAAGCAAGAAGTCAAGTCTTTCGAACAATAGCTTTTGTTTTTCCTCTTTCATTCGCTTCAAAACTGGGAACAAAACATATCCAATCTGTGAAATGAATACAAGAAAAAATGATGCTATTGTAATGGAGAAAGAGAACTTAGAGAAAGTTTCTATATCCCAATAATGTTCAACTGCAAATCTACATGCCCCAACAAGAAGTATCGACATTATATTGGACATCATTAAAACTATACCAACTCCACATATAGCCAATGTAGTCATAAATATGCATTTAGAAAACACATCGCAAATAAATTCGTATGGTTTTATTTTAAACCATACTATGAAAAACACTACAGCATGCGCCAAAACATAGCTGGCGATAACAGTATATGCATCTGCACCACCAAAAACAATTAACGCCACAATAGCTAATGACATCAACACCTTGTCTACAATTACCGTTTTAGAAACAAATTGCATTTGGTCTGTAGACATCATTGCCATTGTCATGATTTTATAGCAATTCTCAATAGACAAATAGACAGCAATCCAGAGATATATAGCACAATATATGGAAGCATTTGACAACAAAAACAAGGTTACTATTGTCAAAATAAGAGAAAGACTGAACTGGAAAATAAAAGACAGCATCATTTTAGGCATCCATTCTCTTCGATTAATACAATTCCAGTATTGACCTCCAAGTTGCAAATATATGCCATCACCAAAACCAAAATGCAATACACCTACATAACTTGCCACTAACAAGAAATACTGCCAATATCCAAAGTCTGCTATTGAAATGTATTTAGGAAGAACAAAAGACACAATAACACTGGTCAGCAAGGATACAGCCTGTGCCCCTACTGCCCAATAAGAGTCTTTAATAAAGTTAGATTGTGTACTCATTCTTATTATTCTAAACACTCACATTTTATCAACCTCTCCATCCAACTATAAAAAGAATACTTGTGTTTAAGATTCTCATTATATGGAACCTCTGGCTTTAATATAAACGATTTTAATCCTTTTAAATTGTATTTGTCTAATATATAAATATTCTCATTCGAGGAAAAATCTTCATCTTTAGCAAGATATTTATTGGTAGTTATTACTTTCTTACCAAATAATATAGCTTCCATTATTCTGAGCGTCAAACCATACTGTCCTTCTTGTACGACATCAAGTATAGCCTTTGAATTACATATCAACTTACATAAATCCAAATATGATACCTCACGCGAATAGCCAGTATAGAACAACGACTTAAAATTGTCTACAATACGGAAATCACATTTTATACCTTCGTTTGTTAGTATATTCTCCAATTCATTTACATATATTTTACGACCTTTGTCTGTACCAACAAACAACACATCCGTTTGTTTAGACTCTCTGTTTTCTTTTTCTGTAAGTTTCAATAAATGAGGATTATAGAATGTTCCCCCATACCGAAATCCATATTTCTCAGAGTCCACCTTTGCAAATGTCCATATCTCCCAACGATTGGATAATTTAGTATAATCGTCAGAGAAAAAAGCAGGATTCAAGAGATATAATATCAGTCGCGTGTCTTCTGAAACAGTACGTTCAATCTTATGCGCATATTCGGAATAATGCGCATAAGTATCAAAGAGTACAACCGTCTTATATCCAATACAATCAAGTTCCCACATAGAACGCTCCTTTGTATTGGATATATATCTAGAGAATACTGGCAACTTACGCAGAAAGCGTAAGTATAGATGAAGAGGTTTACGAACAAAAACCTCTTCTATTTCTATCTTAGAGAGGTAATTATGAATTGGGAAATCAACGAGAATAACATTCATACTTTAATTAATTATTATTATCACCTACCTGATTCAAATAAATAGCACGTCTTCTGGCTACAACATTAGCATCTGGTGTCTCAAATATACTATAATATGGTACGAAAAGTTCGTAAAAATAATATTTATCTGAAGACTCTTTCGAAGACACCAAATTGGTTACATCTACAAAATAATACCTTACAAACACTATCGTAAGAAGACCGACATAAGCAACTGTCACTAATTTGTTACGCATTAGATATAAAAAATCTACTAAAGCTATATAATAGAAAAGATTATATGAATTGCATATACGATTAACGAACAAAGGCATTATCAAGCCAATTAGATGCATAAGGAAATAAATTTTTAGTCCAATATAGACTTTATAACTAACAGTTCCCTTTACTTTTACTATAATGAAATAAGTAAAAAACAATTCTGTTATACTACGTAAAATGCCAAATATCGAACCTATAGCCATTTTTGCATAAAAATCAGTAAAGACTTCAACTCGACTTTCGGGTAAAAAAAACATCAGTTTAGACAATACTAATGGATTTGCAAAAACAAGAATAAAAGTTGCCATAACTATAACGTATTTTGCTGTAAATTCCCTTGTAAGAATAGGATACAATAATGGCAGAAAAAAATAGAAGATGGCAGCATCATGAAAAAAGAAACAAACAGCACAAATTCCATAATAAGGTAGCCATCTACGCTTAATATAAAAACTAAACGCAAAATAAAACATACTAATGGCAATGGTCTCTCGCATTATCTCACAATTAAGATAAAGGAATTGAAACAAAAGAAACACTAAAGCCACTTCATATTTTTTTTCAGTTTCTTTCTTTATTATATAAAAAGTAACAGGATTTATTATACACGAAACAATTATCTGTACAACAAAAAACTGTGGGTATATAGATTTTGCGACACAATTCAATAAAGTCCATAATGGTTGGTATCTAAACAATGCAAAGTGAAGAATAGTAAAATCTTCTAATGGTGGATAAACATCAAAATCTGCTAAATAAGTTTGCGTATCTCCTCCAACAACAAGACGCAGTCCTGCTACAAGAATCAACAAGACACACTCGCCCCAATACCAATACGGTTTTTCAAAGAATGGACTCTTATCCTTGAAAAAAACAGGAATACAAAATACTATAAATAGAAATAAATATATCATTTAATTATTTTACGTTTATCTTTATTAGAATAATACCATTGCAATGGTGCATAATACAAAGGCTTTAAGAAAAAGTTCTTGACAACCCTTTTAAAAGCACGTACAACCTTCATTTTATAAGTTTCGTGTTCTCCACAACGTAGCCTTGTTGCCCTTATGGCCTGCTTGCAGAAAACATCAAGGTCTTCAATATGCTCCCATGTTGTATATATCTTATTATTTGTAATATATTTGTATATCAAGGCTGAATATACAGCTTGATCATGCCTGTTCTCAACAAAACACTTATACTCATTACTTTGCTCCTTTTCTGTCACATCACCAACTAATTCTTGATGACAGACCATTAGATGTCGCCATTCAGAAACAAACATCCTTGTAAAAGGAGTAATTTTCAATATTATGACAGTAGCAAGATACTGATATTGCTTTTTCCAACTCTCTCCATTAGTACACCTAAACATTTCAAGAATGTTTTTGCGTGTCCATCTGTCTGTTCGTTGGAATAAACGCTGAGCATATATATCATATTTTTCAAGTTTCTTCCATATACGGCTCCATTCTTTACTTTGCTGTAATGTACAGCCTGCATCACAATACACAAGAATATCGCCATCTTGCATTTGCTGCATAGCTGTATATATTATGTCAGGCTTCCATGTCCAATAACCTCCACCACGCTCTTGCTTAAACATTTTAGTCTTTGCAAGTTCTTCTGTTACATCAAATTCAGAATATCCACATACATTATCAAAAACGCCAATTTCTTTTGCTTTATAGACAAACATATCTCTTGCGTTCTTGAACTTTTCATTTCCATATGTTATAAGATATTTGCTCATATTCTCTTTCCCTTGCGCCAGTCATTACCTTTGCAATGCCCCAAGGCGTTCTTTGGCTTGTTTACATACTTTTATGTTGCATGCTCAATTATAAATCTTTTAAGAGGCTCCAGATATTCAGCATCCAAATTCCAATATTCAGCATTCGAGAAATTCCAATCTCCACTTTTTATCTTCTCGTTTTCTTTTCTACTATGCTTGAACGTTGTAATATATGAATAAATCTTGGCTTTCTTATTTGGAGTTTCATATAGTTCTTCATTGGGGTCATGACCTCTTAGACACATCTCATAACCTTCAAAGCATTCCAACACACCTTGATGCTTCTTGTTTATAATATTAAGAAGCAAATCCTCAAAAGCCCCCTCGTCTTTATTGTTGGGGAACAGAAACAAGTCGAAGTTCACGCCAAGCTTTGTCTGCAAAGAATTCAACTCACATGACCGTGCAGCATATCCTCCTCCAGTAGATTGTTCATCGCAATCGAAAATGACAAGATTAATATCTCCTGCTTCCGTATTTTGTTTCATCGCATTGTCGAACATCCACAATTTGTCTTTGCCACCGACATCTGTTATATCATAATCAATGGCACTTATATCAGGTAATATATATTTAAGGTATTGCTCAACAAAATGATATTCATTTGTATACAGTCCTTGCTTCTTCTTTGCTGAAGATATTGAAGTTTCAATAAATACATGCAGTTTCCTCATCTTATTTCCTCCTCCCTATCAAGCAAATAGTTGAATTTTTCGAATTGATAATCATAAGATTTCAACTCATCCTGCATATTCTTGCGTAACGTGAATATCTTGACATCACTCTGACATTCCGGCATTTCGCCTTCAAGCAAAGTGTTCAATGCATTTAGGGAGTCTACACTATGAGTAGAAAGGAATACCTGTATATCATATTCTTGCGACATCTTTAGTATCGATTTCCACAAAGATTTCATAGACTTGTAATAAAGTCCATTGTCCACTTCATCAATTATAAGAATTCCATTCTTTGCATTATACAACGCTGTCACTATAGTAAACAACTTACGTGTTCCATCACCCATAAGATTTATCGGTATAAGCTTGTCAAGGCCAGTGTCAACCATAACATTGTGACCTATTACCGTTACGTCTTTTATTCTCGGCTCTATAGAATTCAACACTTCTACTACCTTAGCTTTTTCCTTGTCTGTTACAATTTGATTGAAATGGCTAATGTAGTCATTGAAGTTATAGCGTGGTGCCATGTAGAATGCAGAAGGACACTTCGCATTTTCTTCAGCAGGAACAAAAGACAATTTAGAATCTTTAGCATTATACACCAATGCTGTACGATATTCTTTTGCGCCATATGTATATTTCTGATTGAGAGTGTATCTTTTCAACGTTTCAATCATACCATTCTGCATATCAGAAACAGGAATCTCATCAATCATAGATTCCGAATACCTCATATCCAAACGCATAGATGTATTGTCAGCAAGGCATGCTTCTATATTTATGACATTGGCAACATCACAATTATTGAAGAACAAGGCAAAGTCGTTTTTGTCTACTGTAGAATAGTTTCTGTTCACGTTTACCGCCAAGGGCAACGCGGGACTGTTTGCACCCAAAAGCATGAGCACAGACTCCAATACAGAAGATTTACCACAGTTGTTGTTACCGAGGAACACATTCACCCTCACCATGCCATTCACTTCGGCATAGCGGATTCCGCGGTAATTTCTTATTGTTATGTCCTTTATATTGTTCATTCAAACACTTTTTATTACTACAAAATTCTCTTTCCCTTGCTTTCTCTTGCGCCAGTCATTACCTTTGCAATGCCCCGACGCGTTCTTTGGCTTGTTTACATACTTTTTTATTATATGACAGCCCATCGTTCCAGTCCTCTGCTATCTCTTCCGAATTCAAGAGCCAAACAAATCACTCTTTTATCAGAAGCAGCATAAGAGTCGGCGTAATGTCGTGTGGCAATTTGTCGTGTGGCTGACTTGACACCTCCTTCATCATTCATTTTTAGTTCCATGATATAAATGATGGTATCCGACTTGGCTACAAGGTCAATTCTTCCCACTGCAACTTGCTTCTCTTCGCTGATGTCATAGCCACAAAGATAAAAAATATTCTTAAGGATAAATCTAAAATGTTCCTCCAAAACAAAATTTTCTCTCTTTTGTGTACTATAAGGAGTATTGGCTATAAGCTGTTTTAGATTGAGCATTGCCTTGTCTACATCCTCCGCATTTAAAGCTGTACGCATCTGCAGTATCTCATTGCTCACGTCAGGAATACTCTTGGAAAGAAGCATAGGAAGTATTAATTCGCTTACAGCCTTCTTCACCTCACGATTCGGATAGCCCAATACATAAGTATTACCATCTACTGACTTTATTGTCAGATAGCCCGCTTGATAGAGGAACAGCTTCGGGTCAATCATATTCACATCGCTCTCTTCCAGATAGTCGGCATCAATAAGACAACCATCGAGCATGGGGATATCCTTGGCAAACTTCTTCAACACCTTAAATAACATCTCGTTAGAACCTGATGCTATCCAATAAGAATTAAGACGTCCACGAGAGAATGCAGACAACACACTATAGGGATTGTACACATTCAACATATTGGAGGCAAAGTGATAACCGTCGTACAAGGATTGCATCTCATTGATTGTCGCCTCTTCGCTCATATTGCATTTGTCAGCCAATCTCTTTATCTCATTCTGAAAATTGTCTGTCAATTCGCTATACGTGATACCGCAAACGGCAGCCAACGATTCGTCAAAGCTTATATTGGCAATAGTATTCAAAGTACTAAACAGGCTTATCTGCGTAAACTTAGTAATGCCTGTTATGAAGACACATTTTATACAATAGCCAAAATCTTTCAACCCTGTAAAGAAATCACGATATATAGTTCGACATTCCTCATGCTGATCAGTATCGTACGTATGCTGCAACGGCACGTCATACTCGTCTACTATTACAGCTATCTGTACTCCAGACTTTTCGTACGCACGACGAATCACACCATTAAAACGATTGCCCAATGATTGCTCGGATTGTACCTTTCCATATACAGACTCGTAATAACTCAAACGTTCATTGAGATATTCCTTCAACGATTGAGCATCGGAGCCTCCTAAACTCATACTTAAATATATGACTGGACGCACAATCCATTCTTTTTCAATGGACATTATCTTGAGGCCATCAAACAATTCCTTTCTGCCTTCGAAATAGCATTTCAAAGTAGACGCAAAAAGTGATTTGCCGAAACGACGAGGGCGACTGAGGTAATTGTATTTGCGGTTGTTAGCCACAGCCCACACCATATCGGTCTTGTCCACGTAAAGATAGTTTCCCTTACGCAGCTCCTCAAAGTCCTGTATGCCTAACGGCAATCTTCTTTCTTGCATGTCTTTATTTGCATTCTATTAAATAAACATTGCCGGGAGTCTTAGATTACCAGCTTTGACATCCTTCACAAACTCGTCGACCATAAAAGGCGAATTATTGCCTGCCGATGTATATAACGGCAAAAGGAAATTGAGGAAACCTTCCTCCACTTCCTTGTTGGGAAAGCCAAGCCGGTATTTCTTGAAACGCTCGTCGTAACCTTTTATAGTAAGGTAACCGCTCTGATATATCACGGGAATAGGATTGGTAGACATCGAATCAACGCTGTTTATAACGTCGGCAGATATCTGCTCCTTTGTAAGGTTCTCCAACTCGTAATGATGAAGCTTTAAGAGTTCTACAAGGAATGTTGGTGTACCGGTTTCAAACCAATATGCATCATACTCCAACTTTGACATTGTGTTTAGAACACTATATGGGTTATATATTCCTATGCTGCCAGACTTAAAATGATACCCATCATAATTAATCCTAAGCTCTTCAAGTGTATCCTCTTCTGTCTTACCGGTAGCATCGCTCAGTTCTGCTATTCCTTCTTTGAAATTAGCCTTCAGTTCCTTCTCCGTTATACCGCAGATACTGATAAAGCGGCTGTCCATAGAGATGTCCATAAGATTGTTAAGGTCGCTAAACACGCTCACCTTACCAAACTTAGTTACACCCGTAAGGAATGCAAATCGGATATATTTGTCCTGAGTTTTCAATACAGAGTAGAATGCCTTCAACTCGTTACGATAGTTCTCCTGCAATTCCTTATCGTGAAAGGTCTGCAAAATAGGTTTGTCGTATTCGTCGACAAGAATCACCACATTGCGTCCTTTCTTTTGGGCAGCACGCTCTACAACTCCCTTGAAGCGTAGAGCGAGTGTTGTTTCCGACTCAGACTTGCCATATTTCTTCTCCCAATTGCATAGATAATCGTTGAGTATTGCATACAGACTGCCCTTCTCTCTGAAGTTGGCTGTATTCAAGTCGATGTGAAGGATGGGATATTCGAGCCAATCTTGCTCCAAATCGTATATAGCAAGCCCTTCGAAGAGTTCTTTCTTTCCGCTGAAATAGGCTTCAAGTGTTGATATTAGCAGACTTTTACCAAATCTCCTTGGACGGCTAAGAAAATAATACTGTCCCTCGTCAACAAGACGATATATCAACTTCGTCTTATCGACATACAAGAACTTATCTTTTCTCAGTTTCTCAAAATTCTGTATTCCTACTGGATATCTCATAATTACTCTTCCTTATAATAAGGTGCTTACTATGCTTATTAACTCTTTACTTCGTCAGATTGGCTATCGTAGCTATCATGGCGGCTATCGACGACATGCTTGTTCCGAGACTCATAGTCTCTGCCATACTCATCTTGCGCTTCAGTTTGGCTGGAACCACTATCTCACAACCCGGCATTACGCGTGCACCATGGCTTACCTTTGCCACACAACCATTCATATATATAATGTAAGCATGACTCTTGACGGCATCTGTAGCATAGCCTCCTGCCTGATCGATATAGTAAGAGGCACGCTTGCCCTTCTCGTAGGCTACGGTATTGGCATACATAACGGCACCATTCACCTTGAC
>OJJU01000415.1_pt1 | contig 16049 bp, 16 predicted proteins | sample 1596141 | NCBI WGS metagenome assembly OJJU01 (sample SAMEA4350150, study PRJEB24818) | metagenome | biome: human; feature: gut; material: faeces | place: Denmark | collected 2013-09
GTTCTATGCGGTTCATATCTATGTCCTGGTCATTGCTCCCGAACAGGTCCACTTTCAAGTCAGGTTGTACGGCTGCACGGTGGTGATACTTGTTTGCCAACTCCATCTTTACTGCTTCAAAATTGTCCATCGACTGCTTCAGTGTAGTAAAGAACTGGTTGATGTCTGCCTTGTCTGGATATATGCTATATCCGTTTTGTCCCTCGGGCTTGATATACAATGCCCAACGGTTTTTGTCGTCTTGTATCATCTGTACTTGACTGAACCCAACATCCTTGGCTCGCTCTACAGCAGGACTGGCATCTAATGTGGATAGATGTTCCAACGACCAATTTTTTAGTCGGGCGATGTCCACTTGCTTGTCCGCAAAGTAACTGTCATCGGGGCGGTACCCCAATGCTCCGTCAGGATTGTAGAAGCGTACGGTTTCGATGCCTTCACGTTCCAATGCTTTCTGGATGCGCTGCTTGCTCATGCCCTGTATCTCATTGTTTACTTCTAATGAGGCTCCTGACGGCATAACCACGTCGGCTGTCTTTTTCTCCTTGTCGATGACCAATACGATGGTCTTGTTGTCTTTGTCGGGATGCTGTTTAATTTCATCCGCTATGAGATAGTGTTTAGGCAACCGGTCCATCAGCTCCTTGGTCTCTCGCTGATTTCGCATGGTGGAGTATTCAATCTTTTCTCCTTGCTCTGCCTTGCGCATTACTAAAAGGGCATTGTTTACGTCACTCTCTACAGCATCTATCAGGCAGGGATTTTCCTTCAACTCACGAACCCAGTAATCTGTCAGATGCAAGCCTTCTTCTGACAATCGCGCTGGCAGTCCCAACTCCAACATTTTCACTCCTGAAGCTAATTCTTCCACCAATCGTTCTCTTTTTATGGCATCCTCCGATGGGGCTGTACCATTTTTCATCACCATGCCTTCACGTGCCAACCGCTGCTGATGTCCTGTGGCAGAGACAATCTGGCGCAATGTTTCTTGCACATAGTCATTGTAATGCTCAAAGTCTTTTTGGCGTGGCATATACACTGCATCCTTTTCCGTGTCATAATGTGCGACACCGCTGCCGTCCGTACGTATGGGTACCAGATTGTCACGCATTTTCAAAAGAAAGTCATTGAAGCGAACATGCATGGCTCGATTATCTCCTTCTCCCTGACCTCGCTCCTCTGCTGTGCCATAATCTGCCAACAGTTTTTTGTATTCTTTCTCATTGGCAAATGGCATTGTGGTCTGGTCAATGCAAAACAGTGTGCGTATCTCTCGATTGTGCACACCTTTATATTGCTTTTGCTGTTCTGCATCCAATGCCTGATAGTCGTTTCGACTGATAATATCCTTTGGATTATTACGATTGACGTATTGGTTCCAATTATAGAAAAGGAACGGTACTCCTCGTTCATGCTCCCTCACCGCCACTCCTTGTCTTTTTGCCTCACTGAAAGGCATAAAAAGGTTGGTTTTGCTACCAGACTTGTCCGAATGCAATGACATAACCAATGCATTGAACGGACTTACTGTCAATCCCTTGGGATAGAAACTTGGATAGGTCTTACCCGATGCGTTCAACCAATATCCGTTTGCTGAAGGCGCACTGCCCAACGCCGTAGAGAGTAATTCCACTTGTCTCTCTGCTGCCGTTTTTTCTGCCAGACTCTTGTCTTTCATATTGTGCTTTTATTATATTCTTATTGTATTCCTCTTGATCTGCTGACTGTCTCACGCTCCTCACGACCATTCTCATACTGCTGCATGGCCACAGATTGCATCTGCTCATTTTTTGCAAGTATTGCATTGGCAAGGGTATTCAACGGCAACGCCCCTGCCTGATATGCATCCACCACGGTTTGTGGCAATTGAATGGTACAGGGCACCCGGTCGATATGTACTATCAAACGACTGCCTTTTAGCACTGGATTGCTTAAACGTGGATTCAAAGGCTCGTCAGCATATTGTCTATATGCGACGTGTCGATTGCTTGCTGCATACCTATCTGGCACTAAGCCCTCATTGGCTTTCCTCTCCAATGCTTCATGCCCGACTTTATTTATCAGATTGGCTCCTCCCATACCTATCAATAACATTTTAAGTATCGGATTCTTCACGAACATTCCTGCCACAATACTTGCCAATGGTATCATACTGTTGTCCATGTTCAAGGACTTCGTCCTGCCAGTAAGCAATCCTACTAACATATCTGGCAACATGGCGAGCACATAGCCAAGGTTATGGGTGATGTCGCCGAAACCGTCCAAGCCGAAATTTGCCAACAGTCCTTCCCAACCGTTTTCATTGGCTTGCTGCAACTGATTGGTTTGCTCCTCATCTGATGATGCGTCAACAGATTGTGCTTCTCCTGAACTGTCAGTTCCCTGTTCTCTTTCCGTACTTTTGCGCTCTGCCTCTTTTTGTTTTGCCGCTTCTTGCTGAGCCTTTTCCTTCAGATAGTCATCTTCCTTTCCTGGTGCTACAATCAACGGAACGTCCTTGTATTTTGGATCCTTACGTATATCTTTGGGCTTCAGAAAGTCCGTATTGGGTGTAAACACTGGGAAAGGGGATTTGTTATTGCTGTTTGTTGTCCATGTCACAGGCTTGTATATTTTTGTTGGTAACTTGATTTTATGTGATAATTGTCCGTTAAGCGTTTGCAGGAAACCTCCAGATTCTTCAAGTTCATTGGCATGTTTACGGAAGCCGTTGAAGACATTGCTGTTACTGCCAAAGATTCCTTTGCTGATGCTTAGCTCCATTACCTGCTCCTTGCGCTGCTCCGTACTGCCAACGGTTTTGTCTAAGGCATATCCTAATGCTACATCGCAGCCAACGAACTTGGCGAAGGTTGTCCAACCATTAAAAGCTCCCATCGATACGGCATCTACTGCAGAACCTGCCACTCGTCCCGTAACTTTCTCTGTGTTACTGGGCTTATAGGCTTTCTCGCTTCTTGCCTCAATCTCTTTGGTTAATGGGGACTTCATCAATTCCTCAGTAAATCCCCAGATACTTTGCTTGGCTGCCTTTCGCATGATGTATTCCATCGATGATTTGGGGATGTCATCCACAACCAATTTGTTGATCATCAGGTCTTCCATCCGCTGACCGATATATGCATATGCCAAATCGCATCCTATTTGTTTGGATAGTGCATCGTATTTTGTACGTCCGATTTGTTCCACCACGGCTTTACGCCATTCTGCTGACAACAATGCGAAGTCACGCTGCATTGCTTTGTCGTTTTGCATTTTCTCATTGCACATCTTGAGATAGTCCTCGGTGGTCTTGCTGTTCCACTCGCCAGCTGTGCGCACTGCTTGCCAACCCATGTCTATCAACATAGGATTGGATGATGCCATGATACCTGCCGGACTACGCTGATAGTCTGCCAGTTCCTTGACTTGCTTGTCGTTCAATGTCTTTCTGACTTGTTTCATTACAGACAAGACACTGCCTTCAAAGTAATGTTGCAGACTATATTCTATCTCTGCAAATCGTTTGCTGTTCTTTATGCTCATTGCTTTGTTACTTACAGGGTTTGGTTCAACAGTTGCTCTTTGGTCTGCTCTATCGCATGATGGTATACTTCCATCTGCTTTGGGAAATATTCAGTTAGCCACTCGTCTTTCTCTATGCGGTCAAGAATAAACAGAATGGCTTGCTGACGTTCTATCTCCACAGAACTCTCTCCGTTCTCATGATTGTTGAACCAGGCTTTGGTCCACCATCTTACTCCTGCGCGGTCGGGGTATACGCTGACTATTCTCGGTATGTCGAAGCTCTGAATGTCCACCTCCAAATTCATTAATGGGTCGATGACTCCACTACTGCTCAGGAGGTCGCTGTGGACTTTTTTTTTAATGCTTCATTCAATGTGGATAGGAACACATTGTGGCGCAACGCCAAATAGTCAAGAAAATCCCCAATTAGGAGATTCTGTACCTTACATGCCAATGGTACACTTCTCTGACTGATACCCAACGGATTGCTCATGCTTGGCATAACCTCAAAGAAATAGCGTTTCATGGCTCCCAACGAGAAAATATTACGTAGCGATTGTTCCCGATGGGGCGACAATGCGTATTGTCCATGCCGTAGGTCATCCATATATAAAGGCAGATAACGCAGCATCAATGACTCGATTTCTTCTCTGTCGTTGTCATATTGTGTGGCGATGTTCATGTCAAAATCGTCAATGTCTATCGCCCCGATCCTTCCTTGATGTTTCAAAGCCTTGATATTGCCATAAAGCATGGTCAGGAATTCCAACGGATTCAGCTCCTCTCCGTCGAATTTCACACTGATATGCAATCGGTCGCTGCTCAGGCTTACTGCTTGTCCTGCTACTACTGGCTCCCCGAAGTTGGCATACACATTGGCAAGGTGTCCGTAAATAACCTCGTATTTACCATATCGTATCGTTTGGTATATGCCGTGTATGCTGTCACTGCCAACTCCCGATACGGTGCCACTTGCCACTGCGGACAGAGGATAATGGTTGACCATAAAGTCCAGTCCGTGATGAAAGAACTTTTCTCCTGTAGATGGATGTGTCTGTTCTCCATATCCCAATGTCATTGCTACTTCTTTACCAGGCTGCTCCTCAAACGGCATACAATATCCGCTCTTGGACTGTAATATCATTTCTTCTGTATATCGCATTTTCCTTATTTTACTCCTCCAAATTTTGTCTATCACTGAATCCATTTTCCTATTGCCGCCCACAGTTTAAGAGCCCCAACAGTTTTCATTCTGTTTATCGTCGTATCTGTTTTCCGAATAGAGGCAAGTCCTGTGTTTTTTACGTACAGGTCTGTTTTTATATGTGCCCATATCAATATTTACCGAAGCCAAGTTTCGCATACACCAACGGTTTTTATTCTGTTTACGCCTTGATGTATTCTCCGTACTCAGTTTGTGGGTCTCACTGGTTTTTATTCTGTTTATCGTCGTATCTGTTTTCCGAGTGGCACATCGTGCCATAGCTTTGCATTCAGATAAAGCAGTCGAGAACTTGTTCTCGTAAGGCTTTAGCTGGATGTAAAGCAAGTCGAAGACTCGGAAAACAGATACGTGGTTTATCTCGGTTTTTGTCTAAAGTCCACCCACTATCTTTAAAGTCCACCAACCCTCCAAACCTCTGTTATCTTCTCATACCTCTTACTTGTGTGTCTTCGGCAGCAGCCACTTCTGCACTGCGCCTTTGTCCTGCGCTGCCACTTCCCACAATCTGATTGAGGTTGGCATTATTGCCCACCAGCATCATGCCGAGCATGGTTCCTGCTATTTTACCCAACCATCCGAAACGACCAAAAATGAGATAAGCTGCTGCCACCAGTCCAGCCAGACTCAATCCCGACACTTTGCCTTTGCCGAGGTTACTGAAGAAACTGCCGAACATATCCAGTCCGTTTCCATTGAAGAGATTGCGGAAGAACTTGCTCATGCCGCTCCACTTGCTGTTGATGTCGCCCATGGCATTGTTCATGCTGTCTACCGCTTCTCCTGCCTTGTCTTTCAATTCCTTTACATCGCTGGCTGTTCCTGCAATGGCGTTGGTTGCTTCTTCTCCGATAACGGCATCACTTACAATGCGTGTCACACTCTTGTCAGTGGTGAGTTTCTCCCAACCGACATATCCGACAGCTCCTCCTACTGTAGCTGTCTTTACCGCTTTACCTGCGTTGTTCAGGGTTTGTGACGGATGAATCACAGAACTGCCCACCGACCTTGCCGTGGCTTTCGTGGCGTTCTTTGTCGCTCCCAACGCTTTGCCACCTACTGTTAATAGTTTACTCCAAAATGACATATCCTATCGTTTTTTGTTGTTTCATAAATTGTTTGACTTCATATCTGCCTATTGCCATAACAGGCATTTACGGCATCACGTTGCGTCCTGCTTGTTTCCATCTTCTTTTTGCAGCATTCACGATTTCTTGTTTGTTGGCTTTTTGTGGCTTTGATCCTTCGTCTATCTCCAACCATATATCACCCATACTTGTGTACTTCACTGCTTTTGTCAGTCGTTGCAGTTTCTTGTTCATCACTTTCAATTTCGGACGAATTCCAAACACTACTTCCATACGTTCCTTCTCTGTCATCTTATTCTTTGACAGACATACTGTTCGTATGTCATTTACGATTTCTACGCTGTTCAGTATCAACTCACGATAGATTTTATTGCGCTTGGTGGATAACGCTACGGCCAATCCATTACTCGGATGGGCATCCAGTTGTTTGATTAATCCACCCATATTATTTGTGAGCTGCGTCACCTCATGATAGAATCCGTATACCTGCGCTGCATAACATACAATCGAACGAAACGAGTCAAGGTAGTTGTTGAACTCTCGATGCAAGTCTGTAGTTGCCTTCACTTCTTCCTTTGTCCAGATATGACCAGTGGTCATCATCAACATCACTTGTTCTTGGTTCTTCAACTGTTTCTCTGCCTTGTTGGTGTACATCAGTATCATTCCCGTCAACGTCGGGTCTGATTGGGCATAGGTTTTGGCAATGCTCAGTAGCATCACTATCACTACTGCTCCTATATATTTTACAACTCCCATTTATTCCATTGCTCTTTCGTACAACATTGTATTTGCCCTAATCAACCTATAGCTTAGTTGCTTAGGAAATTGTCCAATAAGACTTGTTCCTTATAATAAGGTTCTTATTCTCCTGTCACTTGCGCTGCTCTTCGCCATCGTCCCATTGCTTGCCTTGCAACATCTGCATTATTTCTGTCTATCATTCCTGCCGTAACATTATTCCATACATCATTGAATGTATAGTAGCGTATGCTCAGATACAACCGGTGGAGTTTCTTACTGAAACTGCTGAGTTTGTCATTCAAAGCCCAAAGGGTCTTGCTTCGGTCTGCTCCTGTTATCATGTTCTCGTTACCTCCTTGCGATACGGCATCGTTCAGCAAGGTATAGACTGATACCAATTCTGTAGCTGTCTCAATATACAGGTTATTCATTGATATACTCGCAACAATGCCTTGCGGATTATTGTTGATAGCTTTGCGCAACTTGCCCAAAGTGATGAAGATTCTCACTCCGTCATCATATAGATGGGTACAGGCTTTCAACGAAGAGGCGTAACCGCTGATGTCTTTCAAATAGCTGTTGTATTGTTTCTGCCATTTGTGCATTTGATTGAATTCGGCTGCAATGGTATTCTGTAATATGGCTGTTTTCTTCTGACCATTGATCTGACTGTCTATCTGCTTTTCCAACAGTTCATTACCCTCTGCCAGTGCCATCCATTCCAATGGATTTGATGCAGTTACCTGTGCCTTGCAATCCATCGCTATGCCAATCATCCCCCCCAATGACAATATCAATATCTTCATTCTCATTTCTATCACCACTCCTTTCCATGTGTTATCTGTCCATTTCCTTATCGCCATATCCATTTCCCAATACCGAGTTTCGCAAGCCCCAACGGTTCTTATCTTTATGACTGTATCATTTCCTAATACCAAGTTTTGCAAACACCAACGGTTTTTATTCTGTTTATCGTCGTATCTGTTTTCCGAGTGGCACATCGTGCCACAGCTTTACATTCAGATAAAGCAGTCGAGAACTCGTTCTCGTAAGGCTTTAGATGGATGTAAAGCAAGTCGAAGACTCGGAAAACGGATACGTGGTTTATCTCGGTTTTTGTCTACTTCCACCCACAGGCTTAGTCGGCTTTGAAAGGCCCAGCAAGGCTTATCCTCAGCAACCTCACATCACCTCCTCATTCCTCCTGATTTCCTCTCTTCTGCTACTCCCAATGGTTCGAATTCTCCTTCCAATGATTTGATATGCTCCTCACTTGGTTTGTCCAACAACACATCATTCCAATCTTTGGCCCACATGGGGATTGGCATGACTCTAACGTTGTCTGGATTTATACCTTGCTCTTTCGCAATTTGTTTGAATAGCTCCACAAATTCACGTCCTGCCTTATCGTTATCAAAGCATAGATAATGTTGAGCTTGCGGTGTGGCTTCCAACATTCCTTTTATCTGTCCTTTGGTTGGTGAACCGCCAGTAGATACGTATATGCCCTTACGTGAAAGCTCGGGATTTTGCTTTATTGCCTCACGGTGTATCTGATAAAATGCCATTGCATCATAGGCACTCTCAAACCATCCGACACCACCTACACGATCCAAAGGTTCGTTCTTCAAGTTGGCTATCCACAGACCTTCACTTCCATTGCTGCCCTCGGCCTTGCCTTTATATGTGCTGCTTCCATCCATTCTTGGACGACCGCGTTCTTCCAGTCCGACAATGGTGTTGTCTCCCGGTTTGGTCAACGGAAAAGCCAAATTGGTATATTTCAGTCCGTCATTCCTGTGTTTGGTCGCAAGAACAAAGTGCTTGTTAAAGGCATACTGTGTATACAGGTCTATACCTCTTGGCTTGAAGTAGAAATAGAATGGCTTTTGGGTGTTTCTATCTCCAGTGTCAAACTTCAACAAATCATAGTCTTTTAATGAGAATGGCTTACTTGCAGCTTTTGGTGCCAATATCGGGTTGTAGTGCTCTTGCACTGGATTGTTCAACAAGCGGTTGCATACCAAGTTTACCAATCTGTCCGTGGACATTCCTGCTCGATATTCGTCAAATTTTTCTGGATGTTCCTTGATGAAGGAGATTACATTATACAGTTTCTGACGTGGTGGTTGGAAACAGCATTGACCGTTGGCTGTCACAATAAACTTGTCTCCTCGCACACGTCGTCCTTCACTGTCTGTACGGATATACGACGGATAGCGCAATCCATCTCGTTTGTTCAGGTGATAACCTGCATCTACGAGTACGTCTTGTATGCGCAATCGCTGCAAGAAGTCATTGTATGTCAAATCTCCGTTCATTAATATCCTCGTCGTATTTCTGTTATTTCCTGATTCATCTGTGCTTCGAAATTTCTCGCTGCCACCTCATTGGGCATGTCTACTCCGGGCTTGAAGTAGGGGCGTGGGGGATGTCTTCCTTCCGTGCAATCTACATAGATCTCTGGATGTGGATGATGGCTCATTCCATGCGCTACTTCTGATGTTACTACGGCTCCTGCTGCCAAAGCTGCAAAGATTTTGGTTCCCAATCCAGTGCTTGCTTCAGGACGTGACTTCATGTCCACTTCCTTAAAGATGTTGGAAAAGAGTTTCATACGGTGATAGTCATCCACTGCCATAAACTTGTCATATTGTTTCTGGCTTATTTCATGACTGATGGATTCTCCGTTGATAATGGCTGTCATGCGGTATTTCACATTGCTCTTTTCTTGTTGCTTTGCTGATTGTCCCTGCTCTTTTGCTTGCTCGCTTGCTGCAACTGGTGCTTTTGTGTTCTGTATCTTTTCGACATATATTTCGTCCACTTGTACCTCACGGCCGTTCTTTACTTCTCGGTACCAACCTTTACTTTCGTCCAATAGGTTCAGGTCTTGTCCGTTTACCGATGCGTCACCATGGATCTGTAGCTCTCGCTCCACAGTCAGTTCTTCGTCTTGTCCGGCTTCAACGACTGGTTGCTGTCGTTGCTCCATTTCTTGCTGCACTTCTGGACGCAACCCTATATTGATGCACTCTTTGCTGTTCAGCATATCCATGGTAACCTTATCTGCAAAGTCATCTTTGATTACATTGTTCAGTATGTTCAGTCGTTTGTCTATTGGCATTTGCTTGATGGAGTTGTTGGTCAACGCCTTCAACTCGTCTTCTTTCAAGTCATACACCATATCTACATTCGTGGCTTTTGACTGGATGGTAAGCGTTTTGCTCTGCTCATCAATAATGATACCATGCGATGAAAGACATTCCTGCCATTTCTCGTTGGAGAAATAGACAGGGGATGTTATCAACTCCTTGTAGGGTTTGGCTGGTTCATTACTTCTTGGTCTGCTTACCACTGGTGTTACCACTGCTTGCAGATTTTGCAGTACATCTTGACTTACAACTGGCTGTTGCGCCTGTCCCTTATAATAGAACCCATAACCGCCTGATTGCAGTTCACCTGGATTCATTCTTCTGTCCCAACGCTCTGGCACCATTGGGGCTTGCGGATAGAAAAGTTGACCGCCAAATCTTCGGAGATGCCAGCCATCCTGCATTCTCGGTGTCCATCCCAAAAAGTGAGGAGGGTGCATACTATACCCTCCTGTTCGTCCATACTCACCAATTCCTACACGATACCCATGTAGTCCCATTGCTACACGTCCGTTGGCATTACGGGCATGCACGAAGTTTTTAGGCAGATAAAAGTCATTGCCTACAACACTCGTGAAGGTATTATAGGCTGTCTTGTTGGCATAGCTGGTTCCCCAGTCTGTCAATGCAAGCATTTGCTTCTCGGTGAGTCTGTAGGTGAGTAACGGACTGTCATGTCCCTGCACTGCCAACTGATACCCATTGCCATCGGCGATGATGTGCGCTTGCATACCATTGCGCATAAGCAGATCACGCAACTCTGGGGATATGTCCATCTGCCTTGGATTCAATTGTTTTCTTATCGCCATTCTTTTCTCGTGTTTTTAGTGATACTTCTACGCATCCCCTCGCTCCAGTGCTTCTTCCAACAATTTGTCTTTATATGCTACAAACTGTCTCGCACTGTCCTCGCAGATGCACAATCCCTTGTTTAAGCAGTACTGTGTGTATTCTTCCTGCCATTCCTCCGAGTAATGGTTGACATAATCCAACCAACCATATTCTCCTTTCTGAACTTTTTCTACCAGTTCTTCCTCTGGATAATATTTGTTCTTTGCCATTCTTCTTGTATTCTGATTTTTCTATTGTTATTCCATATTTGCCTTCTATTCTCCGCCACGGCTTAGTCGACTTAAATAGGCTCAGAAAGGCCTATGCCTAACAAGCCCTCAACTGTTTTTATTCTGTTTAAGATGTATGTATTCTCAATGAGCAGTTTGTGTGCACCAACGGTTTTTTATTCTGTTTATCGTCGTATCTGTTTTCCGAGTGGCACATCGTGCCACAGCTTTGCATTCAGATAAAGCAGTCGAGAGTTTACTCTCGTAAGGCTTTAGCTGGATGTAAAGCAAGTCGAAGACTCGGAAAACAGATACGGGGTTTATCTCGGTTTTTGTCTAAGTCTACCCATCGTCACACCCCCAAATGAGCCCCACCTTTTTAATGATGTCCGATTCTCGCAAGATGTCCATCTCGTTTGCGTGACAACTCATTCCACAACTCTTCCGTATAATCATCCTCACTGACATAATCCAGATTACCGTCATCGTCCATCACCCAACAGCCATAACATCCGAATGTGTATTTATCCCATTCTCTTTTAGTCTGCTCTTGCCATTTTCTGTCATCACCTTGGCATAGTCTGATACCTGTGCTTTCATTCAGGTCAATGCCAACTGTCACGGGGTCTTCGTCCATTACGAATGTAAGCGGTTCACCATGCTGGATGACTTTTACTTCTGCTGAACTCAGATGCATTTCTCCTGACAGAACTTGCAGGTTGCGACCAATGACAGGTGTGGGGGCATACATCACTTGGTTGGTCTCTGCATCCAACTGCACGAATGCTTTGCTCTGTTTTCCGTCCATCATCATGTCTGCAAGGATGGCTTTTCCTGATAGCAACTGCTTCTGTTGTTCCTGGTCATATTGCGCCAAAGGTGCTTGGCTCAGTACTGGATAGAACATTACGTCTACCTTACCATCTTCCATGCGTACAAAAGCGAAACGTGTTCGACTCTTGATAACATTCTCATTTTCATCCTCCACCTGTATGGGCAGTACTGGCGAACGTCTTCCCTGACCAATGTCTTCCAATACATGCATGGGCAGGTCTTCAATCATTTCTCGTGTCAATCCGTACTTGGCAAGTGTCTGGTACGGCACTTCATGTTCTTCTATTCTTGCTTTCATATTTGATTGTATTTATTGATTTCCAACTGTACAGCCTTTTGCCTTCAACGCAAATTCACGCCACACATCAGCAAAATTATATTGGAATGTGGCCATTGCAAGAATATCACTCATTCTTGGAGCTTACATTTATGCTAATTTATAATTCAAGTATGATAATCAATGAATAATCATACTTGATTCTTATTTGATGTTATATTTTCGTTCCTTCAATCTTCTCTGTTTTGCCTTTCCTTTTCCTAACACTACTTTTGTCTACATGAAAAAGTTTTTATTGGTCTTCATAACTGCTGTCGGACTCTCTGCTTCTACAACAGTTCATGCACAGTTCTACTCCGTAGATAATCATAATCGTCGTTACAAGGTTAAGGTCATAACACCACACACGAAAAAAGAGGCACCACTTTCTCGTGATACCTCTTCTATTAAGCTGCCATCAGTCATTGACTCGACGGCTACCAATGATTTTACAACAAATAAGCCTGTTACTGCAAGCTCACAAATCTCGTTTCCTCTTCAAAATATTTATATTACGTCACCATATGGCTACCGCAATGATCCATTCACTACCAAGAGAAAGTTTCATAACGGTATTGACCTGCGTGCCAACTATGAACCTTGTTATGCCATACTTGATGGTATTGTAGAACGCATCGGCAATGACAAACGTTCCGGCAATTTCATTACTCTTCGTCATGGTAACTATACCATCAGCTACTGCCATCTCTCGCACATTCTCGTTCCACAAGGTAGACCTGTCCAAGCGGGTACTCCAATCGCTATCACTGGTTCCACTGGCCGCTCCACAGCCCCACATCTTCATCTGTCAATAAAATACAAACGTAAGTCTATAGATGCCAAGGTGTTATTGGACTATATCGTCCAATCCAATTAGCCACAAGTGTTTTTATTCTGTTTGTCACCACATCTGTTTTTGTCTAAAAACCACCCATCATAATAATACGTCCACAATGCAAAACGAGGAATTTTACGCTTTTTATGCCGTATTTTGAGAAAATCCCGTAATTTATAACGTTTTAAGGATTATTTTTCGTACCTTTGCAGCGAAATAAACATTATAATGTCATCGTATGCTGATAGATTTTACAATTAGGAACTTCATGTCTTATAGGGATGAAGTTTCACTTAGTATGGTTGCCAGTACGACCGTAAAGGAGTGCGAGGGCAATAATGGTACGTCCAACGTGTCTGTCATAGACAATAATAAGCGTATTCTCAGAACTGCAGCCATTTATGGAGCTAACGGTTCTGGCAAGAGTACGGTTATTGCCGCTATGGATATTTTTAAGGCTATGACCTTGCAGTCGTTTGTTGATGAAAACATTGTAAAGCGACTGTCAAACCTTTACTATCATTTTGATACGGCTTCTGTAAATGAACCTATTTCCATGCAAATGATATTTGTATGTAACGAAGAACGGTACAGGTATGGCTTTGAAATAAAGCAGGGGAAAGTTCTGACTGAATGGCTTTATGTGTTACTGAAAGGTAGCACTAAGGAGAGTTATTGCTTCAAACGTGACGGACAAGAAATCAAGGTTAACTCCAAGGTGATGAAAGGAACGAGAGGCGTAACTTCTAAAACAAGAAGCAATGCTCTTTTCTTGTCTACTTCCGCACAGTTCAATGTGGAAATGGCTATGAATGTAAAGGAATGGTTCCGCAAACGCTTCAATATTCTTTCTGGTCTAACTGACAACACGTTGGCTTACACGGCTCATGCTTTCATGCATAATCCGTTAATCCGAGAGCAGATTTTACAAATGTTGGGGGTCGTGGATTCTTGTATTAAAAATGTCAATATACAAGAAAATATCAAGGAAGTCAACACGCAGGATTCTCCATTTGAAGTTCTTTCAAGATTAGGCATCAATTTCCAAAATGATGCGAACAAACGTATCGAACAGCGTGAACTTGACATTCAGGCAACACATGACATGTACGACAATGGTAATGTCGTAGGTGATGCTTCTTTGAATTTCAAGTTTGAATCTCTTGGTACTACCAAATTGTTTGCCTTACTTGGTCCTTTCTTTGACACAATCCATAATGGTGGTGTTCTCGTTATAGACGAATTTGGTGCAAGTTTACATACGCAACTATCGGTTGAACTGCTCAAACTGTTCTATAGTACAATGAACAGTGCTGGTGCACAACTTATCATTACAACACATGATACAAATCTTTTGCGTAAAGATTTGTTGCGAAGGGATCAGATATGGTTCGCAGAAAAGAATAGCGAAGGTGTCTCAGATTTGTATTCTCTTGTTGAATATAAGGTAAATCAAGCGAATAGTGTGCGCAACGACGCTTCCTTCTCCAAGGATTATTTGCTTGGTCGATATGGAGCCATTCCTTATTTCGGTAATTTGGATAAATTCATTATGGAGTATGGTGGCAAAAAAGAAGAGTAAGTTTGATAACAAGTTCAAAAGTACGACTCCTGCTGACAGCCGTACTGCCAATGTACGAACTGAACGAAAGGTCAAGGATGACTTGCCAAAGTTGTCTCTTAATTTCAAGGACTTTGATTTTAATCAATGTCCTCCAGGGCAGACTTTTGAACAATGGCAGAAAGAGGGTATGCTATCTGTCCTTATGCAGAAGTTTATTGATGTCTGCTCCAATAATATCATAGAAGCAAAAGAAAAAAGACTGCTGAAAGTATATGGCGATTTTCCGACAAATAGTAAGTTCTCGATACCTACATATATTACTGGGAATGTTCAGTGGGGAACGATACAACGAATCGGTGGACAAAAGCCAAGATTGGCGGGCTATATCATCGGCTCTGTCTTCTATCCCGTATTTTTGGACAAAGACCATCAATTCTATCCGTCAACAAAAAGATGAAAGCAAAGTCTTATTAAACTTCTAAATCAGTTAACAATGGCATTAGCAATCAGAGTCGTTCCTACACTTCATGGAGAAGTAGCCAAGAAATTTGAGGCTGCTGCCAAGAAAGTGGAGACTAATCCTGGAACTCTGGATTATAGAAAGAAAGCAAAAGTCGTCAAGGAGTATATACAAAAAATAAAGTTGTAAATTCCGACGCGAAGTTTTGCAAACTAACGATCGTTCAATTTGTTGTCGTATGTGTTTTCCGAGTGGTGTCCACAGTTTTACAAGTCCCAACGGTTTTTATTCTGTTTACGATGTATGTATTCTCAATGCGCTGTTTGTGTGCACCAACGGTTTTTATTCTGTTTATCGTCGTATCTGTTTTCCGAGTGGCACATCGTGCCACAGCTTTACATTCATATAAAGCAGTCGAGAGTTTACTCTCGTAAGGCTTTAGCTGGATGGAAAGCAAGTCGAAGACTCGGAAAACAGATACGTGGTTTATCTCGGTTTTTGTCTAAGCCCACCCTGCAGCAGTTTTTCCTCTAAAGCTCATACTATGCCATAAAACCGAAAAAAGGCGGATGCCCAAGACTCTTCATCTTGCACATCCGCCCTTGCCTATACTCATTCTATGAAGCTACCTCTTCACTCCGTATATCTCATAGTCCTTCTTTCGTCTTTCTACTATCGGAGGATTCTTCCCGTCATAGTACATATCAAACCATGTTGATGATTCTTTTGGTTTCATACTATCACTCAGCACAAAATGTTTGCCGTCCAAAGACCGTTGCTGTATGTAATAATGGTGTTGTCTATATGCCGTCTTGACAAATACCTCTCTTGATCCCAGGAAGCAAATGTCATCGTACATCCTTATCTCTGCTCTTCTGTAAGTTTCACCATTGTTTCTTCCACGTCTCATATACACTCCACCGATCTTCAAGAAATCCATGAAACCGATGGTGACAAATTCTGGCTTACGGGTTAAGCAGGTCATATTCTCCAAATATACCCAGTATTCCTTGCCTTGCTCCGTAAAATGAAGCAGGGCGTTGTCCTGAAGCTCTGCAAACTCATACGTCTGTTCCGGCTTTTCCATTGGTTTGTACAGTTCTGTGCGTACAAGGTATTTGCCTTCTCTGTTCTGCACTATTCTTATACCGTATGCCTGGGGGTATATCTTAGCATAACTGCCTAATGACTCCCATTTATCCAACCAATTTCTTCTATAATATACTTGGTAATTGTTCTTCGTAACGCAGGTGACTCTTAGAT
>OJJU01000416.1_pt1 | contig 16029 bp, 8 predicted proteins | sample 1596141 | NCBI WGS metagenome assembly OJJU01 (sample SAMEA4350150, study PRJEB24818) | metagenome | biome: human; feature: gut; material: faeces | place: Denmark | collected 2013-09
AGAACGTTCTTATAGAAGATGTATTGGTCCGCAACCCTTCATACGCTCAGAATGGTGACGGTCTTGACCTGGAGAGCTGCAAGAATGCACTCATCGTCAACTCAACTTTCGATGTAGGCGATGACGGTATCTGTATCAAGAGCGGTAAGGATGCTGACGGAAGAAAGCGCGGCATTCCTTGCGAGAATGTCATCGTAAACGGCTGCACCGTATTCAAGGGTCATGGCGGTTTCGTTGTCGGTAGCGAGATGAGCGGTGGTGTGAAGAATATTAAGGTGAGCGACTGCCAGTTCCTCGGCACCGATGTAGGTCTCCGTTTCAAGAGTACCCGCGGTCGTGGTGGCGTTGTAGAGAATATCTACATCGACAACATGTCAATGTTTGATATCCAGACCGATGTCATCACCTTCGATCTCTATTATGGTGGTAAGTCTGCCGTAGAAGTTCTCAACGATGGCGATGAGGCTAAGAGCCAGAAGGTACAGAAGTTCAAGGTAGATGAGACAACCCCTTGCTTCCGCAATATCGACATCAACCATGTCATCTGCCGCACAGCCCGTCGTGCTGCTTACTTCAACGGTCTCCCAGAGATGCCGGTAAGCAATATCCACATCAAGGATATGGAGGTAAACAATGCAGAGTATGGTATTGTCATCAACCGTACCGATGGCGTGAAGCTTGAGAACATCAAGGTAAGTGCAAAGACCCATACCTTCGATGCCAAAAACTCAAAGAATGTGACTGTCAACGACAAGACATACAAGAAGATTGACGAGAAGGGTATCACCCTCGATTTCTAAGGAACTCAGATAAAGTTTTTGCAAGTCCTTCCTTACTTAAATAAAGGACTTGCAAAAGCTTATCAAACTCCTTAGTAATGATAAAAAAATAACTTGGTACAAAATGCTAAGCAGGTTTGCACCAAGTTTTTTACTGTTACTTAGCAGTATCATCCTTACCAAATAACACGGACAAATCGAATTTGTCTTACACTTTATAGAAGGTGATTTATTGATGAGTACAATTAGCAAGACTGGCGAACGAGACAAATTCATACACATAGAAGATAGCAAATACCCATTTTCTTGACATAGCACTTCAGCAAGTATTTGCAAGGTCACACCAACAAATCTACCATTACTTGGTTAGCCTCAAAAAAAGAATTTTGAAAGCTAACCAAATAACGTTTTTCCAAAGCCGAACTACAAAGTTCGGTTATATTTAAAGCTTCAAACTGCCTCATTATTACTATTTATCATATTCCAAAACACCAGAACGTTCCTTATTATCTAATTCCACATCTTGGAAATTGTGTTTCTTTCCATACGAAATGCGATAACTACAACCTAAAGTAAACATATTCGTAGAAATACGTGGGCTATATTGGTGTGAATTCTTATAATACCTGTCCCTATTGTACTCTATAGTTGTTTTATTATTCATAAAAGGATTCTTTGCATTTATCGTAAAGTGCCAATTCCTATAATTATATCCCAGTGCTATTTTTAATGACATCGGATTTTTAATTCTCGTTCCCATAGAAAGGACAGAAGTCGGAGAATACAACTCAACTTTAGCATTTGCATTCTTACATATATACGTAAAAATAGTTCCAAACATCACTTGACTATTAGTAAGCGAAGGGAATATTCTCTCAATACTATAAGTGTACTCAACTGTCCCTAACCAGCTCAATCTTTTTGGTATCAGATTATACTGAATGGCACCATTCATAAGAAGTCGCTCATAAAGTCCCCCATTTTCATACCGATGAACAAACAAATCCCTTTCTTGATCATAATACACATTTTCAAACAAGAGCTTACTTGTATTTTCATATTGCACAAACAGCTCTATCATACCCCATTTATGAAGACTATTGTATGTTATATTCGACCGGAAAGTACTACTCGTCTTAATATCTGTATTACCTTTCAAAACTTGGTATTTATCCAAAGTCTGCTCCGAGTCATTATAATATTTTATCTGTGGGTCATACACACCGCCTCCTATGTTACCACTTAACGTCTTACGAGAAGCCAAATTCGCTTGCCAAAACATAGATGGCACCAAATAAAATTTAGTATAAGACGGATTTTTCCCATCATCTATCGTCATTATTCTTTCCGACAACTGGGGAGTTATCTTTAGTTTATGAGATACCAGTTGTATATTATCTCCAATGGTAATGATAGCTTGGTCATAATTCAATTTATTCGTAGACAGTTTGCCGTTTTCATTATAAATACTCTTCGTTTGATCGTAGGAGTAATTGACATCCACAAATGCTAATTGCTTACCTATAAGTAATCCATAAAGCACGCTCGGACTAACATGATAAAACTTTTCATTTGTAACCGCGTTTATATTAGTTAACGAGTTATACTTTCTTGTCAAATCCGTCTCACTATAATTACCGTTTAACTTAACCTTGAAAATTGACTGTTTTGTTTTTCGTTGATAATACAACTGCAATGCATAAGAAGAATAATCTTTATGCTTTACATCTGTTGAAGTTCTATCAACTCCATCAAAAATTTCTTGAATGTTTTTTTGATACCACTCATGATTCTTACTAAGATACCCAGCTATTTGAAACATATCTTTTTTCCATTGCTTCAAGTAAGAAAGCTTACTTGTCAAAGCATTATTATGCTTAGGCAATGCTAGTATTTTATCTTCCTTCAATACTGTACGATCATTAAGTTGCATTCCCACCAAGGAGTTGTCGCCCTCCTTTGGCTTAAAATGGAAATAGTTATCGGAAAACTGCACATTAAATTCTTGTCCCTTTCGGTAGTGCTTCCAATCCAACAGATCATTACCTTTCAGTAGATTCAAGTTTTGATTCCCGTTTAAATATAATTGTCCACCATGATTTCTATCTTTCATGATAAAATCTATTACAGAGCTAGCCGTTGGATGGGCTGGCGAAAAATCTTTATAATAATCAATTCGTTTAATGTCATGAGGATTTAGAGTTGCGATTTCGTCTGATTTCACCTCACGACCATTAATGCATATCAGGGTTACATTTCCTCTAGTTGACACGGTCTTATCTACAACATCAACATATAATCCAGGAATGGACATTAGTGACAGCATACTATACCCATCATGGGCGTTTCGTTTTTGCAATGAAGTAGGAAGAATCACCATCTTATCGTCTTTTAAGAAAACATTATCAGCATCTACAGTAACCTCATTGAGCATGTTTTCCGATGGTCTTAGTTTGATTTGAACGCTTTTACTATCTACATTTCTTATGATTAGGCTTTCTGTTTCATACCCCATACAAGACACTTTTAGCCAAATTGGCATATCTATATCCAGCTTAAAATTTCCTTGATTATCAGCAGACAAGATGTTACTAGGAATCGAATCTTTTAGACTTTTAAAAACCATCACATTAGCAAATGGTATTGGATTTCCTTGAGTATTCAATACCACGCAATGAATTCTATTTTCATTCATTGCATCAGCTTTTATCCACCCTATAGATAATAGTAATACTATTAGCAAAGCAGTTTGTTTCATCTTAAATTTCATCATTAACCTCATTAATTAAATTTCATAAATACTTAAATGTGTAAAGAGCATTGATACTTTTCATGGCATCCATTATCGCCATCACAATGCAGAAAAGCGGAGCACACTATACTATCTTTTTGGCGAAGAGCTTTGGCCATTCGACAAACATACAATCTCTCTTCTTGTTCTGTTCTAGAGGTTAAATACCCCCTTTTGCACAACACGTCAAAAGTTTCCTTATCAAATACAGTTTCGTCAAAAAAGGTATGTCGCTCCAAATCTAATACAATATTTTTGTCAACAATATCCATAGCTCCACTATATCCATGGAGCATAACATACTTATCTGTATCTACTTGTGCAGAAATCACATAAGAAGATTTACGATATTGTTTCCTAGTCATTGCTTTCTTTCTTTTAATATTTGCAAAATTAATAAAATATAATAAACATCAAGAAAAAAAAGGAATATTCTTTGTTTATTTAACTTTTTTCTTTTTTTTTGAATAAAAATTAAATGATTTATGAAAATTAGCAAGAAGAAAACCCAAATTGCTATATGCATAGCTCTCGCATTAGGTATAGTAGCTAATATATTCACCTATACAACTTTTTTCCCTTTGTTTAGAGGTGCAGGAATGAACTTTCTTTCCATAGAGAAAGTCCTCGCATATTATTATTTACAAGACAACAAAGAGAAAAAGGCAGCAGCCCTATTTCTCCTCCAAAACATAACAAACCATAACTATTACCAAAGTGAAGCTATTAGCAATTTTACATCCCAAATATGCCAAGCGGATACTATCATTAAAGAACAACAGATGAATAAACTATGGAATTTATATAAAATCTACAATCATGTCCAAAGACAATTTGACATAAAATCTTTATCCGGTTCTATGTTAATAGACAACATTAATTTTTCTTATAAGGTATGGAAAACATCCAAATGGAAAAATGAAATAGACTTCCATATATTTTGTAACTATATTCTTCCTTATCGAGTAATGGGAGAAAAGCCAGAAAAGGGCTGGAAAGAATATCTTTTTTCTACCTACTCTCCTCTCATTCATAATGTGAGTGATTTGAAAAGAGCTTTTTTCTTAGTACATGATAGTATAGAGAAGCAACTAAAACATGCAGCCTACGATTACCCTTACCAGCTAAACCCGTATGAGATGCAAAATATAATGAAAGGTGATTGTATGCAAAGATGTATCTATGAAGTCGCCGTAATGCGTTCGTTGGGAATTCCTGCTGTAATTGACGGCATTGATTGTTGGGCAAACTACAGTAAGAATGGACATTCATGGGTTGCGTTAGTTACGAAGAATGGAACATATACTGTTTCAAAAAATGATAGCTGTGCCAGAATGAACAATACGATTGATGCATCTATTTTTGAACTTAAGAAGTCAGTCCCTTCAGATTTTCCATATGACACAACTTTTAAAAAAAGATGCGCCAAGGTTATACGATACCACTATGCAACCCAAAGCAACAACTACAATGACTATAATGCACCAGAAAATATTTATCAACATTTTTCAGATACCCATACTGAGGATGTATCTGCTGCGTATGGTTTTATAGGCGAATTATCTTTTCCTGCAAAAAAGGAAAAGTATTGCTATCTATGTACTTACAGGACAGGTCGTGGATGGTTGCCGATAGCTTTCACAAAAGCTCAAAAAGGCTATTATAAATTTAAAAATCTAGGAGACTCCATTGTTTATCTCCCTATAGTTTACACGAATAAGACAACAAGAGTTTTATCAAACCCTATCTTAGCAACAAACATCAGCAGCCAAACTTTACAACCAAATTTGGCTATAAAACAGTCAGTCACTCTAGACAGAAAGTATCCATTAGTCAATACATTTTTCAACGAGTGGAACTATTTGGTTGATGGCCAACTAGACGCAAGCCAAACCACTAATTTTCAAAGGACTAATTGGACATACCAAATCAAAAAAACACCTACATATAAAAATGATATAGATTTTCCTTCTACATTTCAATGTCGCTCCATTAGATTTTCTGCTCCCAAAGGATGCAAAGCACCAGTTGCAGAATTTACATTTTGGTGCAATAACAAAAAGATTATTTGCTTTTCATCAAGTAAAGACGCTGAAGACTTAGCAAAACTTACTGATGGAGATCCATTCAGTATGCCAAACATAAAATACAGAGGTTATCAAATTTACTTTGATTTCGGGAAAAATACGAAATTAGACAAGCTGACTTTTGTACCCAAAAATGATGGAAACTTTGTGGTACCAGGATTTACATACCAATTGTATTACTATGACAAACAATGGAAATCATTAGGTATGAAAACTGCGACTAAAGGCTCTATAACCTTTGACAACATCCCTACCAACGCCTTACTATTGCTCAAAGATATTAGCAAAGGCGAAGAATGCAGACCATTTACTTTCGTCAACGGAAAACAAACATGGTGGTAGAAGAGACACATCTCCTTGGAGCCAATGCCTCCAAGGAGAATGACAAATACTCTTTGAGATTCTAATCTTCTTTATTTTTTGCACACATTTTAACCAAAAACATAAAAAATTACGTTTTTCTTAAAATAATTCATTTTTTTCTTGGTAGTATTAAATCTTTTTTATACTTTTGTAGTCGATAAATAAATGACGCAACCTAGAAATTTAAACTTAAGAAACTTTCCTCTTGGATTCTTTTATATAGATTCAGCCGAAGTTTTTTTCAGATGTTAGAAGACGCAATAAATAATTTAAGAAAATTCTGGTAATAGGCTCCTATATATTATATAATAATGTGTAGCATGCTTAAAGGCCTAATTTACATAAACAAAAACAAATAGTAAAATTTTAAAAGTTAGTTACATGGTGAACGCAATCAAAAAATTGTGTAAAGTCTGCCTAGTAACGACAATGGTGTTAACACCATCTTCTGTCCTCGCACAGAACGTCGTGAAAGGTACCGTGCTGGACGCAAACAACGAGCCAGTGATCGGAGCATCTGTCATTGAAAAGGGCAACCCTAAGAATGGCACAGTTACTGACATCGATGGTAATTTTACGCTCAACCTGAAAGCCGGCAAGACTGCCGTTATCTCTTACATCGGTATGGTGGCACAAGAGGTAAAAGTGGGGGGGCAAGCCCAAACCATCGTATTGAAAGATGACAACAGTCAGCTCAACGAAGTTGTCGTTGTTGGTTATACAAGTAAAGCCCGCAAGGACCTTACCGGTTCTGTAGGTTCTATCTCTGGACAAAAGCTTGCTGTTGTTCCAGTGGCTTCTGCTGCTGAGGCATTGGCAGGTAAGATTGCCGGTGTGCAGGTTACCACAGTCGATGGTGCTCCTGGTGCCGACATCAATATCCGTATTCGTGGTGGTTCAGCCATCTCAAGTTCCCAGGACTCTAAACCTTTGTTTATCGTCGATGGATTCCAGGCTGACAACATCAACGACATCCCTCCTACCGATATTCAGAGCATCGATGTATTGAAGGATGCTTCCCTCACCGCTGTTTATGGTGCACGAGGTGGTAATGGTGTAGTTATCGTTACTACTAAATCTGCACAGGCTGGTAAGGTGAAGGTTGACTTCAATGCCTACGGTCAGCTCTCTTGGTTGGCAGGCAAGCAGGAAATGCTGGATACTTACGAGTTCGTCAAGTATCAGTTGGACGGAACCTATGACAAAAACGACAAGAAGCACGCATTCCGCCGTGACTTCGGTAACCCTAACGACCTTGACATCTACAAGACAAAGACTACCCACGACTGGCAAGACGAGCTGATGGGCGATCCTGCCTTGACCCAGATGTACAATGTTACCGTAAATGGTGGTAACGAGAAGTTGCGTTTCAGCACCTCTCTCACCCAGCACAACCAGGATGGTATCATCTCAAATTCTGGCGTTCGCCGTACCAACATGAACACCAAGATCAATGTCAAGTTGGCTAAGAACGTTAACCTCCTGGTAAACCCTCGTTTCACATATCGTCGTGACCTCGGTGCAGGTGCCAACGGCATCGGTACAGGTGGTTTGGTGGGCGTATTGAACTACAAACCAACCAATGGTCTTCGTGAGTTTACCAACTATGATGACGAGTGGCAGGACTTCTCTGTAGAACGTTACTGGAAACTGGCTAGTCCTTTGGACGACATCAATCAGAATTATCTGCTGAAGCATTCTTACAGTTTCACCAACCAGGCTAGTCTCACATGGGAAATCATTCCTAACCTGACCTTCCGTTCAGACATTGCCCAGTTCTGGTCCTTCTCAGACAACAACCGTTTCTACGGCTATCTGACAAATGAGGCTGCCAAGAACGAGAACATGCCTGTGGCTCAGATTACCAATACCCGTGGTTTCAAGTATACCTGGACAAATACCCTGAACTATAGCTTAACCCTGAAGGAGAAGCATAATTTCTCTTTCTTGCTCGGTCAGGAAGTTCAGCATACACAAACCACAACCAACTATCAGGCATCCCGCTATTTCCCACAGAGCACATCTCCAAGATATGCATTCAACAACATGGGTCTGGGTTCTGCATACGCCAGCACATCAAGCGTAACCACTCCTAACCGTATTGCATCTTACTTCGGTCAGATCAACTACAACTATAAGCACAAGTACTTGCTCTCAGGTACCATGCGCGCCGATGGTTCTACCCGATTCGCCCCAGGTAACCAGTGGGGTTACTTCCCTTCTATCTCTGGTGCATGGGTTATCTCTGAAGAGTCTTGGTGGAACAAGGACGTTGTTGATCAGTTGAAGATCCGTGCAGCTTTCGGTCTTTCAGGTAACAACAACATCGGTGATGACCGTTGGCGCTATCAGTATAACATCAATGCACAGGGTGGTCCTAGCTGGGGCGAGAACTCAACAACCCAGAATGGTGACAAGTATTATGCATCAGACGGTTTGTTCCCTAACAACAAGATTAAGTGGGAAACTACAGTAACCCGCAACCTGGCTGCTGATATTTCTCTCTTCAAGGGTCGCATTACGCTTACTCCTGAAATTTACTGGAACACCACACGCGACTTGCTCTACAAGTGCCAGATTCCTACCACAACCGGTTACTCACAGCAGTGGCAGAACGTAGGCCGTGTATCCAACAAGGGTTTTGAGCTTTCTATCAATGGCGATATCCTCCGCGGTAAGGACTATGTTCTCTCTGCTAACTTCAACATGGGTATGAACAAGACCAAGGTAGAGAAGATTAACGGTACAGACGCTTACATCCCTGGTAAGTCATGGGATTCAGAGGATAACTTCCGCCTCGTAGAGGGTAAGGAAGTAGGTCTTATCTATGGTTATGTATACGAAGGCCTTTATGGTTTCAACGAATTCCACAGAAATGGCTTCAACTATGCAGCCAATGATGAGGCATACCTGGCAGAAAACCCAGGCGTACAGGAGAAGCCAACCGTAACAGGTCTGTTTAGTACAGCTCCTGGCAGCATCAAGCTGAAGGATATCAACGGTGATGGCAAGATCGACATCAACGACCGTACTGTAGTTGGTAATACCAACCCTAAGGTACAGGGTGGTTTCGGTTTGTCAGGAAAGTGGAAGAACTTCGACTTCACAGCCAACTTCACCTACATGCTCGACTTCGACGTGATCAACGCTACTGCATACCAGCTTTCATCAGCAAAGGGTGCCAGCCAGACCAATCCTCGCAACGTATTGAAGAAGTTTGACTATAACAACCGTTGGGTTTATCATGGAGATATCTACATCGAGAATGCAGATGGAACCAAGAGTATCTACAACCTCAACGAGTGCCTGTTGGGCAACTCACAGCACATCGATTACCTCGATCTTTACGAAGAGCTCAATGCCGGCAAGACCTTGTGGAACCCACAGGATGTAACCAAGAACTACACCCTCTCTAACTTCGTAGAAGATGGTTCATTCCTCCGTCTTAACGACTTGACAATCGGTTACACATTGCCTACAACCCTTACAAAGAAGTGGGGTATCTCTCGCCTCCGTTTGTATGTTACAGGCTCTAACATCTTCTGCATCACCGGCTACTCAGGCTATGACCCAGAAGTTGATATTCAGAATGGCTTGACACCTAACGTTGACTGGAACCGCTACCCACGTAGCCACAGCTACCTCTTCGGTGTGAACCTTTCATTCTAAACTAGGTATATAATATATAATAAGGAAATACAATATGAAAATTAAAAATATATTGATGTGCAGTCTGTTGCTGGCAGGCTTGTCTTCCTGCAACGACTACTTGGATGTAGACGCTCCTTCTAAGGTGACCGACGGACAAGTGTTCAGCAGTACAGAAGAAGCCGACCGCTTGTTGAATGCGGTTTACCAGTCTACCTGTAGCAGTAACACATACGGCAATGCATACCTCACCACCTTCAATTTCAGCAGCGATGTGGAATTCTCTACTTCAAAAGCTGAAACAAAGAACGTAAATCACAACGACTGGAAACAGTTTGACGGTGAGGCAGACGGTAGCAGTATCAAGAGCACCTGGGATGCAGCTTACCAGACTATCGAACGTGCCAACAACTTTGTAAATGCAGCAGAGAAGTCTCCACTCTATGGCAATGCAGACCTCGACCAGATGATTGGCGAGGCAAAGTGTATCCGTGCCATGAACTATCTCGACCTGGTGATTCTCTGGGGAGATATTCCTTTCACCTTCACCCGTACTTACGACCAGGAGTCACTGATCATGCCTATGGGAAACCGTGATGAGATTCTTACAGCTCTTATCAACGACCTGAAGCAGGCTGCGCCAAAGATGAAGAAGGCTAAGGAAATCACAGAAGGCGTAGAGCGCTGCTCTAAGGAGTTTGCATGGTCTCTCATTGCCCGTATCTCCATGTTCCGTGCCGGTTATTCTCTCCGCCATGGCGAAGATACAAAGGCTGCAGGTACCATGGAGCGTGCTGCTGACTATGAGGAGTATTACAAGATTGCCCGCACATACGCTGATTCTGTCATCCAGGAAGGTACTCATGCGTTGACCAACGACTACATGAAGGTATTCAACGATGAGTGTAACTATGCAGTTGTAAGCAACGATGATGTCATCTTCGAAATCCCATTCGTACAGAATGTAAACGGAAACATCGGTTATATCCAAGGTCCTAAGGCAGACTTCTCGAGTGCCGGTGATACCGATCACCCTTGGGGTAAGATGAGTGGTAGCGTAGGTTTGAATGCTTTCTATCGCTTCACATTTGACAAGGAAGACGTACGCCGCAATACGGTAGGCTACTGGTCATACGGTTACAACGGTATTGCAGCATTGCAGAATTCATATACCAACTACTGTCTGAAGTGGTCTAAGCTTTGGGACAGAAGTCATACTCAGGGTAATACCTCTGAAGGCAATACCGGTATCAACTTCCCATACATGCGCTATGCTGACGTTCTCCTGATGTATGCAGAGGCAGAAAACGAATTGAACGGTCCTACCGATGCAGCCAAGAATGCATTGAAGCAGGTTCGTGAACGTGCGTTCCGTGGTGCAGCCAACAAGGCTGAAAAGGTAGACGGCTATGTAAGTGCACTCGGAACCAAGGATGAGTTCTTCAAAGCTATCGTTGACGAGCGTGCCTGGGAATTTGGCGGTGAGAATATCCGCTGGAAGGATCTTGTTCGCTGGAACCTCTACAGCCAGGTGCTCTACAAGAACTTCTGGAAGTATTATGGTATGGGTTGTGACCGTGATGACAGCTACGACGTAGATGGTAACTTCAATGATTTACCAAACGACTTCTTCTACAGAACCCGTACAAGATCTCAGTGGAACCAGCAGGTAGCAGAAAACCCAGAGAAGTATAATGCAGCCAACTATCCAGAGGTATTCAACTTCGCCAATACAGATGCCAGCCTCGGTATCATTGAGGTTTACAAGACTCAGGGCGATGACTTCAGCATCGATAACCTTTGGGAGAACTGGGGACTCAACGGTAAGCTGATGCCTCAGGAAGGTGGAGAAGCCGACTGGAAGAAAGCATATCTTTTCAACTGGCTTGATGATGACACAGGTATAGCTAAGGCTGAGTGCAGATGCTCTATCAGAGGTTACATCTACATCGACCAGCTGGGAGTTATGCAGACGACCAATATTCCTGAGTATAACAGCGAAGTAAACTTGTCTACTCTCCCATCCGTAAGATACATCCTGCCAATTCCAAAAGATGTAATCAGCCGCAGTCTGGGACAGTACAAGAATTATTATGGTTATTAATCAATGACTTAGAATCATAAAAGATATGAAGAAATTATTTATATTTTCAATGATATTAGCTGCAACCATGTCGTTCTTTGCTTCGTGCAAAGACGACGATGGCTACAACGATGCAGACGCAGACCGTCTGCCTATGCCTATGTTCCGCAGCTCACAGAACACGGCATCAAAAACTACTCCATATTATTGTGACATTGCTTCAAGAGTAGATCCAAACATCGCACTCTACCTGCAGCAGCACGGCTATAAGGCAAGTACACACGTCAATGATATGCGCCTGTTCTGGTACGGTGTAGATGGTGCAGATGCATACGAATTGAAAGCAAAAGTAATGGGAACCTCATGGGACAAGGCAGAAAATCCCAATCTTCTGGATACCATATTGACTGCTGACCAGCTTTCTTTCCTGCACGAAGACTTGCAGTATAGCACAGGTTATCTGTATGCCATCCGTGCACTCGTTGACAGAAACGACCTGAACAATCCTCATAACTCTAAATGGTATGGTATGGGTGATGGTTCTCATCAGGTAGACCAGTCACGTGATGATGACCGTAACCAGATCGGTTCCTTGACAACAGGTATGCGCTACGATGTACCAAGCGTATTCTGGACAGAGAATGTAACCAAGACTTCTATGGATGTGTGCTTCATGCCACAGACAGAAGGCAATTACGAGAAGGATTACAAGGAGTTCTTCAATGCAGGTGCTGAGGTAAAGGATGGAGAGTGGGTATTCGATGAAATCCGCGTGGTTCCATCTGCTGATAATGCGCAGCTTGCAGAACACATCATCAAGCCTACTGCAGAACAGCGTGCTGCCGGCCGTGTTCATATTGAAGGTCTGGAATCTAACGCTGCTTATATCGTAAGCGGACAGAACAACAACATCAAGCGCTACTACGACCGCCAGTACAACTCTACAATGGTACGTATGGAAGGTGACCCAGGCGAGCCTATCCTCATCAAGGCAAACACAGCAGAAGAGGCTAAGCGCGATACCTTGTTGCAGAACATGGGCTTACAGAAGGGTAAGATCTTCGGTTGCGAGGACCTTGTTGCCACCCGTATCGATACCATCCTGACCAACTATATGTCTGACAATAAGATTGCAGAAGGTCAGGTATTCTATCTCGAAGGTGGCAAGACCTACTACTGCTCTTCAACAGTTGAAATGACCAAGGGCTTTACCATTGCAACCAATCCTGCGGATATTGCTGCCGGTAAGGGTCGTGCAACCATTCTTCAGGGAATCGGTTACAACAGCGAGGCTAAGACCGCAGCAAATGCCGTGAACTGGGGATTGTGCCGCAATGCACGCTCTGGTGCTGAGAATGGTGTGACATTGGCTATCCAGCCTATCATCATGCAGGACATCAACTTCCACCCAATGGCTTGGTTCAACTACTTCGACCAGAAGGGAGAAAACGGTAATCCACAATGTACCATTACCCAGAACTACTTCATGAATATGTACAGCCAGGGATTGTCATTCTCACTCTCAGAATTGCGCATCGAAAGATGTACATTCAGTGGTCACGTTCGTGGTTTCATCCGTTTCCAGGGTCCTAACCGTCAGATTATCGAGAAGTTGACCGTCAACGATTGTGTATTCTACGATGAAGGTGGTTATGATACCAACGGCCGTGGTTACTCATGGTTCGCAGGTCCTGGTAACAACCGCAAGTCAAACTTCTACAAGAATTTGACCTTTACCAATAATACCATCATCAACAGTCCACGCCACGCCCTGATTACAGAGGCAAAGAACCTGGCTTGGCCTGATGGTACAAAATGGAACATCAATGTATCTAACAATACATTCGTCAACTTCTCACCACGCTCTAACAACAAGAGCCACGGTTTGATGTTCGAAATCCAGTATGCTCCAGGTGGTTCTAAGATTACCTGCAAGAAGAACCTCTTCGTATTTGCCGGTAACAAGAATGATAGTGGACGTGACTACTTCCAGAAGGGTATGATCATCAATACCAAGGATATTACTTACGACTTTGCAGACAACTACTCTACCGTAGTTCCTGCTTACGACAAGTATAAGACATCTACAGACCCTAAGTCAAACCTCCTGGATGGTATGTTCATGCAGAACGCATTCTCTAACTCTAAGACTGGTGCTGGCTACAACAAGGGAGCCCTTAACAAAGGTGGTGAAGGTGAAACCCAAATTAAGTTTGGTGACAACCATAACGGGAATGAGGCTGACGCTGTAGGCTACCAGCTTGAGGCTGGCGAGCTCTTCAAGAGCCCTTGGACTATCGGTACAGTAAATGCCAAGGAGAAGTTCCAGAAGGATGCTTACCGTTATTCAGACATCAGTGGTTTCTACTACAATGCTTCTGACAAGGTGAAGAGACATCCTATCTATACCAAGGAAATCGGTGACCCACGCTGGCGCACTGGTAAGTCTTGGGATGGTGGCAAGAACCACACAGTAAAGAGTGGTGATCTGACTTACTAAATTATATTATCAGATATACATATTTAATAAAAAACAAAGAGGGCGAGCCTGTGAAGGTTCGTCCTCTTATTTTTTTAGCAAAACTGCCCTAAGAAATGAAACAGGCTTCGATGGCAAACGAAGCCTGTTTCGTTTGCCATCGAAGCCTGTTTCATTGACCATCGAAGCCTGTTTCATAAAAAGGGGCATATCAGGGGGCTCTAATCCTTGAAATCAATACTCAATTCGCCAGTGCCTAAAAGATTATAGCTCATACGATGATAAGGCGTAACACCAAATTCCCTGATGGCAGCACGATGCTTCTTGGTAGGATAACCCTTGTTGCCTTTCCAGTCGTATTGCGGATATTCTTCTGCCAGCGCATCCATGTAATCATCACGATAGGTCTTGGCAAGGATGCTTGCCGCAGCAATTGCCAGATACTTGCCGTCGCCTTTTACGATGGTTGTATAAGGCAAATCCTTGTAGGGTTTGAAGCGGTTACCATCCACGATAACTGCCTCCGGACGAACCTTGAGCTGATCCAGGGCACGGTGCATAGCCAGAAAACTGGCGTTGAGGATATTGATTTTATCGATTTCTTCGGGAGTAACAATGCCCACAGCCCAAGCTACAGCATCACGCTCTATCTGCTCGCGGAGCGCCTTGCGCTTCTTATCTGTGAGTTTCTTACTGTCGTTCAAATCGGCATTCTGATAACCGGGAGGAAGAATGACGGCTGCAGCATATACGCTGCCAGCCAAACATCCTCTGCCAGCCTCATCGCAGCCAGCCTCTACCATATCCTTATAATAATGACTTTCTAACATAATTATGATGAATTTTACGTTTATCTCTTCACTCTTCACCTCTATTTTATAACAACCTAATTATAAGGCAGTTACAAAGATAGAAGCGTTTCAACTCTTCACCAACTCTTCACCCACTCTTCACCTACTCTTCACCTACTCTTCACCCTCATAGCACCAGGCGGTGAAGAGAGGGTGAAGAGTGGGTGAAGAGTCAGAACGTCTCTTCAGTGCGTAAGTATCAGTATAACAATACGTTACGATAAAAGGGTGAAGAGTGAAGAGTATTTGGGCATTCCAACCTCAACTTTCTGATAACTGCCAAACGCAAACAGCCAACTGTCCGCAGTAGCGCCAGTTGGCTGTTCTTTGCTTGCCAGTGGGTTGTCTTTCGCTCGCCAGTTGGCTAAATAAGGCTTTTACGTGCGCTGTAAACGGCTAAAATGATTTTTCCCTAGAACATCATAGCCACGCGTTTAACGCCCGCTACAAGCGCATCTATTTCTTCCTTTGTATTATATAGGGCAAAGCTAGCACGAACGGTGCCGAGAATACCATAGCGGTCCATCAAAGGCTGAGCGCAATGATGACCGGTACGTACAGCGATGCCCAGACGGTCGAGCAAGGTGCCCATATCCATGTGATGAATATCACCAACCAAGAAGCTGACAACGGCATCTTTGCCCTCCTGTTCACCAAAAAGCCTGATTCCATCGATGGTTCGCATCTGCTCCATGCAGTAACGGGTCAATTCCTGCTCATGCTTGGCGATGTTATCCATGCCGAGAGCAGAGACATAATCGATGGCCTTTGCCAGACCGTGGGTAGCTACATAATCAGGAGTACCAGCCTCGAACTTGAAAGGCAACTTCTCGAAAGTAGTCTTCTCGAAACTTACGCTCTCAATCATTTCACCACCTCCCTGATAAGGAGGCAACTTGTCGAGCCATTCTTCCTTGCCGTAAAGCACACCGATACCGGTAGGACCAT
>OJJU01000418.1_pt1 | contig 15994 bp, 13 predicted proteins | sample 1596141 | NCBI WGS metagenome assembly OJJU01 (sample SAMEA4350150, study PRJEB24818) | metagenome | biome: human; feature: gut; material: faeces | place: Denmark | collected 2013-09
TCCGGCACCTGGGCCAGACCAAGACGGATGATTTTATGCGGCTCCATCTTGCTGATGGTCTGGCCGCAGTAATCGATCTCGCCGCTCCGCAATTTCAGCAGGCCGGAAATGGCGTGCATCGTCGTGGTCTTGCCTGCGCCGTTCGCGCCGATCAGCGTGACGATCTCGCCCTCATTGACATGGAAGGACACATCCTTGATGGCGTGGATAGAACCATAAAAAACATTGATATTTTTGACAGAAAGCATCTCGCCCATCGTCAGTCACCTCCCAGATATGCCGCAATGACCTTCGGGTTGTTGCGGATGGATTTGCCATCGCCGCGGGCAATCACACGGCCGTAGTCCAGCACAGTGATCTCCTCGCAGATGCCCATGACAAAGTTCATATCATGCTCGATAAGCAGGATGGCAACGCCGAACTGGTCGCGCACGCTGTGGATGGTATGCATCAGCTCTTCCGTCTCGTTGGGGTTCATGCCGGCGGCAGGCTCATCCAGCAGCAGCAGCTTCGGGTTCGTGGCCAGGGCGCGGGCAATCTCCAGCTTGCGCTGTTTGCCGTAGGGCAGCTGACTGGCCTTGTAGTTGGCCTCTTTATCCAGGTCAAAGATTTTGAGCAGCTTCATGGCCTCGCGGTTCATCTCGTGCTCTTTCTCTTTGAAAGCGGGCAGACGCAGGATGCCGGTCCACATACCGTACTTGATTTGGTTGTGCAGGCCGACCTTGACGTTGTCAATTACCGACATTTCGTTGAACAGGCGGATATTCTGGAAGGTACGGGCGATGCCGGCGCGGTTGACCTGCGCGGTGGTCATGCCGTGGATATCCTTGCCATCCAGCAGGATGGTGCCGTGGGTGGGCTGATAGACCTTGGTGAGCAGGTTGAAGACCGTGGTCTTGCCAGCGCCGTTCGGGCCGATGAGGCCGGTGATCTCGGTGCGGCCGATGGTCACGTTGAAATTATCCACCGCCTTGAGTCCGCCGAAGGTGATGCCGAGGTCGATGCACTCGAGCACGGGGGATTTGTCCGCGTCGCGCTCGGTCAGCAGCGCTGGTTCACGCAAAACGGGGACGAGCTTGGTTTTCTGCTTTTGCGGCATATTCTGAGTCATGGTCAGTCCTCCTTTTCAGCGGCGGCGCGGCGGTGGGGCAAGAGCCTGCCGAAGAACGCCTTGGCCTGCGGATTGTTGGTCGCGAGCATGACGAAGATCAGCACGATCGCGTAGATGAGCATACGGAAGTCGGCAAACTGACGCAGCGCCTCGGGCAGGATCGTCAGCGCCGCAGCGGCGACGAGCGAGCCCCAGATGTTGCCAAGGCCGCCGAGCACCACGAACACCAGCACGAGGATGGAGAGGTTGAAGTTGAACTTCGTCGCCTGAAGGGAAGAGTAGTTCAGGCCGTAGAGCGCGCCTGCCGCGCCCGCGAGGGCGGCGGAGGTGACGAATGCCATGAGCTTGTACTTCGTCAGGTTCAGGCCGATGGCCTGCGCGGCGATGCGGTTATCACGGATGGCCATGATCGCGCGGCCCGCACGCGAACGGGTCAGGTTCAGCACGACGATGAGCGTGATCATCACGAGGATGAAGCCCGCGGTGAACGTTGCGATCGTGGCGGTGCCGGTCGCACCCTGCGCGCCCTTGATGATAGCGGTGCCCGAGGCACTCAGGCCGAGGTCGTCGACCGTCTTGTTGCCGGCGGGGTTGAAGATGAAGTGCAGGCCGTTTTCATCGTAGCCGATGATGAGGCAGTTGATGAGCTCTTTGATGATCTCGCCGAAGGCCAGCGTGACGATGGCGAGGTAGTCGCCCTGCAAGCGGAGCACCGGCGTGCCGATGAGAAGGCCGACGATGGCGGCGAAGATCGCGCCGACGACCATCGAGATGGCGAGACGCACGGGAGCGTTCGGGATCGCGCCCATCAGGCTCTGCGAGACGACGATGCCGGAAAATGCGCCGACACTCATAAAGCCCGCGTGGCCGAGGCTCAGCTCACCGAGGATACCGACCGTCAGGTTCAGCGACACGGCCATGGACATGTAGCAGCAGATGGGGACGAGCAGACCGATGGCGGAGCGCTTGAGCGAACCGTTGTTCTGCAGGATCGTCGTGATGATAAAGACGACGATCACGCCGAGATAGGTCGCAAAGTCGACCTTTGTGGTCTTCTTGAGCGAGTTGAATTTGTTCATTTTCTGTGTCATTCCGGCCACCTCACACTTTCTCCGTCGCGGACTTGCCGAGAAGGCCCGCGGGTTTGACGAGCAGCACGACGATCAGCACGGCGAACACGATGGAGTTGGCAAGGTTCGTCGAGATGTACGCCTTAGCCATGGCCTCGATGATGCCGAGGAGGAGGCCGCCGAGGAACGCGCCGGGGATGGAGCCGATGCCGCCGAACACCGCCGCGGTGAAGGCCTTGATGCCGGGCATGGAGCCGGTCGTCGGCATGAGCGACGTATTGAACGAGCAGAGCAGCACGCCGGCGATGGCGGCGAGCGCCGAGCCGATGGCGAACGTTGCGGAAATGGTGGCGTTGACGTTGATGCCCATGAGCTGGGCCGCCGCCTTATCCTCCGAGCAGGCACGCATGGCCTTGCCCATCTTGCTCTTGTTGACGAACGTGGTGAGGCCGATCATGATGACGACGCAGGCCGCGATCGTGAGAAGCGACACATAGGAGACGGTCAGCTTGCCGCCGAAGATCTTCACAGCGCCCGTGACCACGGGGGGATAGGAGCGCGCGGCGGCCTTCCAGATGAGCAGCGCGGAGTTCTGGAGGAAATAGCTCACGCCGATGGCGGTGATCAGGACCGCGAGGCTGGGCGCCGAGCGCAGGGGCTTATAGGCAAGCCGCTCGATGACGACGCCAAGCACCGTGCAGACGATGACGGCCAGCAGCACCGCCACGATGTTGGGCAGTCCCAGATAGAACATCGCGCAGAACGATACGTAGCCGCCGATCATGATGATGTCGCCGTGGGCAAAGTTCAGCATCTTGGCAATGCCGTAAACCATCGTATAGCCGAGGGCGATGATGGCGTACACGCTGCCGAGGCTGATGCCGCTGATGAGATAGGATAAGAATTCCATAGGATGGCACCTCTTTTTTCTCGTTGGAGTTGTGGGGAAACGTCTGTGGCAGAAACAAGGGCAGAGAGGAAGAACGCTGCCTTCGTTTCCGCCATAGAAGCAGGGCGCAGGCCGCCGGGAGTTTTTTCCTCCCGGCGACCCTTCGCTCCGTGAGAGAGACGATAAACGGTCTGTTTGGTATCTTTGCGGGGATCAGCCCTCGACGTACTGGCCGTCCTTGACGACGTAAGCGGTCGGAGCCTTGGAGACCTGACCCTCGGCGTTCCAGGACATGTCGGTACCGGTGAGGCCGGTGAACTTGAGGGAGGTGATGGCGGAAACGAGCGCGTCGCAGATCTCTTCATTGCTCATATCGGCGGTGCAGCCGGCCTGTTCGAGCGCGGCCTTGACGATGTACACACCGTCATAGGCGTCGGCGGCGAACTGGTTGGGCGTGGTGCCGTAAGCGGCGACGTAAGCGTCGACGAAGCTCTTGCTGGATTCAACGGTGGCGCAGAACGGGGTCATCAGCACGAGGCCCTCGGCGAGAGTGGTGTCAAAGCCGGGCATATCGAGGATGCCGTCCATGCCGTCCACACCGAAGAAGGTGGGGGCATAGCCCATGGCCTTGGCCTGCGCGAAGATCACGGAAGCGGGCTGATAGTAGATGGGGAGGAAGACGAGGTCGGCGCCGGCAGTCTGCGCGGCGGCGAGCTGGACGGAGAAGTCAGAGGAGGTATCGAGTGTAAAGGTGCCCTGATAGACGATGGAGAGGCCCTTGTCGCCCGCTTCCTTCACGAAAGCATCGCGGATGCCCTGAGAGTAGGCGTCGTCGTTACGGTAGATGATGGCGACTTTGGCATCGGCGAAGTTTTCAGCCATGTAGTCGGCAGCGCCAACGCCCTGGTTGGGGTCGGTGAAGCAGACCTGGAAGACATTGTCCTTGCCTGCGGTGACGTCGGTGGAGGAAGCGGACGGGGTCAGCATAAAGGTGCGGTCATTGTAGCAGACATCGGCAACGGCGATGGAAGCGCCGGTGGTCGTGGGGCCGACGAGGACCTGCATGCCGTTGTCCATCATGGTGTTGTAGGCGTTGACGGCCTTTTCACCGTCGCCCTCATCGTCCTGAGAGAGGAACTCAAACTTGATCTTGCTGTCGCTCGCGTTGATTTCATTGACGGCGAGCTCCACGCCCTGCTTGACGGCCATGCCGTAGATCGCGTTGTCGCCGGTCAGCGGGCCGGAGGTGCCGACCGTGAAGGTCTGGACGCCGTCCGCGTCGGTGTTGGCGTCGTTGTTCGCATCGTCGCCCTTGGAGCCGCAGGCGGCCATCGAGAGCGTCATGGCCGCAGCCATGAGCATGCACATAAACTTCTTTTTCATCGTTTCAAATCTCCTTTGATTAAATAATGAACAGATTTATCATACAAAAAAGCGGTTCCGCCATTCCCGGCGGAACCGCTTTGCTGTATCGCGTTTTTTACTCGCTCAGCAATCGCGTTTCATCCCGGGAACGCCCATCAGGACGACCAGAAGTACCAGTACCAGCAGGGAAATGCCGATAATGCTGATCAGGCGGGAAATAATAATGGACGCCATAATAATGGCGCCCAGAGCGATGCAGTTGAAGCGGGAGGACTGAGAGGTGCAGGAGGAAGCGGCCTCTGCGCACATGGCAGAAGCGGCGGCGTTATTCTGATTTGCATAAGCAAAACGGAACATAGCATTAAATCCTTTCATGTATCTCTCATGTTTGATGGGCTTATTTTAGCCTCTAAAACGCCAGAAGTCAATACCGCATATTATCCAAAGAAAAAAGAGGGGAAATGGGGATAAGTATCCCATATTGACAATTTGGACAACTTTCGCGCCTCGGGCGCGGGAGGAAAGCAGCCTGCGAGGGCTGTTTCTTTTTGCGCCCGTAGGGCGCAGGGGGGGCAGCGCGGCAGCGCTGCTTCTGGCCCCACAGCGTGTGGGGACGCGGCAAAGGGGGATATTCTCTTTCTCGAAAGAGAATATCCCCCTTACACCCCCAAGAGAAAGGACGAGGGGAGGGCCCCTCGACCCCCGACATTGCAGGTCTGGGGCTTGAAGAGCTGCGCAGCCTGCGGAATCAGGTGCGGTGTACATGGCTTCGCCATGAATCCCTACGTTTCGTCACGTCTTGCAACCGCGCCTTACTACCGTGAGGCGCGAGTGACGTTTGCTCGGCGGCAGACTGCGTGCGAAATAGCGGCATTGCTGCGCTCGCCGCATTGTGGAGTGCCCTGATAGACGGGAATTACTGCGCACTTCTACAAGATCAGCAGAGCGGCAGCGGATAATAGAAGCAGAGGCAAATCGTCTTGCAATGCTAACGCGGCTTCGCCGCGCGCGAGGCACTTTCACTTCGGAGACATCAGAGTTGTTCAAGCCAGAGACTGCCAATCTAAGCCTTTCTCTTGGGGTTCCAAAGGGGATATTCTCTTTTGCGAAAGAGAATATCCCCTTTGCCCCTGCCGCCCGCAGGCGGCATATCCTTCGCACCTGTGCGAAACCGATAGCTTCCTTTATATATAATAAAAGGTAACTATCCTGTTTTAGCACTTGCTATCGAAGAGTGCTAAAAATTAAGAGTTTAGTAACAAATATCAGGAATTTCCTGCTATACTTAGGTTCAAATACAATTCAGAGAGGGATGCTTTTATGGCTAAAAAACAGTTTAAAGCAGAATCGAAGCGTTTGCTCGATCTGATGATCAACTCGATTTACACGCACAAGGAGATATTCCTGCGCGAGATCATTTCCAACGCCAGCGACGCCATCGACAAGCTCTGCTATGTTGCACTGACGGACGACAAGGTCGGCATGAACCGCAGCGATTTTGCCATCACGGTGTCGGTCGACAAGGAGAACCGCACGTTGACGGTCTCGGATAACGGCATCGGCATGAGCCGCGAAGAGCTTGAAAACAACCTCGGCGTCATCGCGTCGTCTGGTTCCTACAAGTTCCGCCAGGAGACCGAGGAAAAGGACAAGAAGGACGCCGATATCGACATCATCGGCCAGTTCGGCGTGGGCTTCTACTCCGCGTTCATGGTCGCCGACAGCATCACCGTCCGCACGAAGAAGTACGGTTCGGAGCAGGCCTATGAGTGGCAGTCCTCCGGCGCGGACGGCTATACGATCACTGAATGCGACAAGGAGGCCGTCGGCACCGACGTCATCATGCACATCAAGCCCGACACGGACGAGGAGAAGTACAGCGAATACTTAGAGTCCTACCGCCTGCACGCGCTTGTGAAGAAGTATTCCGACTACATCCGCTACCCCATCCGCATGCTGCTGCCCGAGCAGAAGGTCAAAGAGGGCAGCGACCCGGAGAAGCCCGAGTACGAGACCGTCGAGGAGATGAAGACCGTCAACTCCATGGTGCCGCTCTGGCAGCGCAAGAAGAGTGACGTCACGGACGAAGAGTACAACAAGTTCTACTCCGAGCTGACGCATGAATTCGACAAGCCACAGCGCACGATCACCGTCTCGGCCGAGGGCAGCGTGACCTATAAGGCACTGCTGTTCGTGCCGTCTTCGCGCCCGTTCAACTTCTACACGGAAGGATATGAAAAGGGATTGCAGCTCTACTCTGCGGGCGTTCTCATCATGGACAAGTGCGACTCGCTGCTGCCTGACTATCTGCGCTTTGTGCGCGGCGTGGTCGATTCGCCGGATCTGAGCCTGAACATCTCCCGCGAGCTTTTACAGCACGACCGCCAGCTCAAGGTCATCGGCCAGAACCTCGAAAAGAAGGTCCGCGCCGACCTTGAAAAATTCCTCAAGGAAGACCGCGAGGGCTACGAGAAATTCTACGAAAACTTCGGCCGTCAGATCGGTTACGGCATCGTGAGCGACGGCGGCGAGAGCCGCAAGGATTCGCTCAAGGACCTGATGATGTTCTACTCCTCCACGCAGAAGAAGCTCACGACGCTCAAGGAGTACGTCGAGCGCATGAAGGAAGGCCAGAAGTGCATCTACTACGCCGCGGGCGAGAGCATCGCCGCCGTGGACAAGCTGCCGCAGACCGAGCTTTTGAAGGACAAGGACTACGAGGTCCTGTACCTGACCGGCGAGACGGACGAGTTCGTTTTGCAGGCGCTGATGAACTACGACGAAAAGCCGTTCCGCTCCATCGTGGACGGCGACCTCGAGCTCGGCGACGAGGAAGAGCACAAGGACGACAGTGAGAGCGCGGAGCTCATGCAGTTCGTCAAGGAGACGCTCGGCGACAAGATCAAGGAGGCCAAGGTCTCGCACCGCTTGAAGACCCATCCCGTCTGCCTGACGGCGGGCGAGGGCTTCAGCTTCGAGATGGAGAAGTACTTCAAGAACTTCCAGATGCCCGAGCCCATCAAGGCCGAGCGCATCCTCGAGCTGAACGTCGATCATCCGGCGGTCAAGGCGATGGCCGCCGCGCTGGCAACGGACCGCGACAAGGCGGCGCTGTATGCCAAGATCCTCTACGATCAGGCAAACCTCATCGCGGGGCTGCCGCTCGAAGATCCCAGCGCGTACACCGACATGGTCGCGCAGCTGATGCAGTAAGTCAATATTGCTCCAAAAGGGCACGGAGAATTCTCCGCGCCCTTTTTCACGTTTTTCATTCCTGCCGCCTATACTGGCATACAGGCGCTTTTCCGCCTGACAAACCGTAAAGGCGATGAACGGATATGCTTCGACCACTGATGCTGGCTCTGCTCGGCACGTCTTTCACGTTTCTGATGACGGCGCTGGGCGCCGCGGCGGTGTTCTTTTTTGCCCGCAAGGTGTGCGAGCGCGCGCAGGGCGCGCTGCTGGGCTTTGCCGCGGGCGTGATGATGGCGGCGAGCGTGTGGAGCCTCATCCTGCCCGCCATCGAACAGACGGAGGCAGAAGGGCGTCTGCCGCCGTTTCTGCCCGCCGCGGCGGGCATCGTGCTCGGCGCGCTGACGCTCTTCCTGCTCGACGAGCTCGTGCGGCGGCGCGGCGGGGGAGAGGTGCACAGCGATTTTTTGCTCCTCTCGGCCATCACGCTGCACAACATCCCCGAGGGCATGGCCGTCGGCCTCGCGTTCGCGCTCGCGGCGGACGGGGAGAGCCTTGCCGGCGCGTTCGCGCTGGCGCTCGGCATCGGCGTGCAGAACTTTCCCGAGGGCGCGGCGGTGGCGCTGCCGGTGTACCAATCGGGCAAGTCGAAACGGCGCGCCTTCTGGACCGGCGTGCTCTCCGGCGCGGTGGAGCCGCTGTTCGGCGTGCTCGTCGTGCTCGCGGCGGCGGGAATCCTCGCGCTGATGCCGTGGCTTCTGAGCTTTGCAGCGGGGGCGATGCTCTACGTCGTGGCGGAGGAGCTGCTGCCGCGCGCGGGCGGACGGCGGGGGACGTGCGGCTTCCTCGTGGGCTTCCTTCTGATGATGATACTGGACGTCGCGCTGGGGTAAGCGCGAAAAATCCGGCATAGAATGGCGCGAGGTGATCGACCATGCACATTCATGTTGTAAAGCGCGGCGACACGCTTTCTTCCATCGCCGCGATGCACGACGCCCTGCCCGCGTTCGTCGCGGCGGACAACGGCCTTACGCTGAGTACGCCGCTTGTGATCGGTCAGGCGCTCGTCGTGCGGACGCCGAAGACACTGCACACCGTGCGCGTGGGGGAGACGCTTTCGTCCATCGCGCGGGACTATGATTTGAGCGTCAGGACGCTCCTGCGGCGGAACTTTTTCCTCCACGGACGCGAGCTTCTGCGCGAGGGCGACGTGCTTGCCATCGACTACGCAGACGAAGCGCCGCTCGGTACGCTCGGCGTGAACGCCTACGCCTACCCCTACATCGGCGGCGAGCTGCTCGACTCGGTCCTGCCGTACCTGACGTATCTGACGCCGTTCACCTACGGCATCACGCCCACGGGAGTCCTTGTGCCGCTCGACGACGCGCGCCTGCTCGAACGAGCGGCGCACTATGGCGCAAAATCGCTCATGCACCTCTCGACGCTGACGCCGGAGGGGAATTTTTCGAGCGAAAACGCCGCGGCGCTCCTGCAAAACGACCGCGCGCAGAGCGCGCTCCTTGCCGAGATTTTGCAGACGATGGCGAAAAAGGGATACTACGGCCTCGACGTCGACTTCGAGTACGTCCCGCCGGAGCTGCGCGAGGACTACGCCGCGTTCGTCTGCCGTCTGCGCGAGGCGCTGAACGCGGAGGGAAAGCCCGTCGTCGCCGCGCTCGCGCCGAAGACGAGCGCGCAGCAGCGCGGCCTATTGTACGAGGCGCACGACTACGCGCTGCTATCAAAAGCCGCGAACGCCGTGTTCCTGATGACCTATGAATGGGGCTATGCCTACAGCGAGCCGCAGGCCATCGCGCCGCTGCCGCAGGTGCGCGCGGTGCTCGATTACGCGCTCTCGGTCACGGCGGGGGAGAACATCTTCCTCGGCGCGCCGCTGTACGCTTACGACTGGCCGCTGCCGTATGAGAGCGGCCGGACGCGGGCCGAGACGTTCTCGTCGCAAGAGGCCGTCGCGCGGGCGCGGCTGGTGGGGGCGGAAATTGAGTTTGACGAAACCGCGCGCTCGCCCTGCTACCACTACTTCGATAAAATGCGGCGCGAACACGTCGTCTGGTTCGAGGACGCGCGCTCGCTGCGCGCGAAGATCGCCCTCGCGGCGGAAAAGGGCTTGCAGGGCATCGGGTTCTGGCAGGCGGGGCGGGAGCTCGCGCAGGCGTGGCCGCTGCTCGACGCGCTGGTCAGGCTCGAAACCCTCTAAAAAATGCAAAAAACCGCCCAACGGGCGGCAAAGATTGACAAAGCGTGTAAAATTTTGTAAAATTACATCAGGCGCTGCACAACGGCAGGCGGTTAGTCACGTACCCCGAAAGGGGGTGACGAAATGCGAATTACGTTTCATATCAAGCAGTTTACTGTGACGATTATCGTAAAAAGCAGAAACCGCCACTCCGGCAAGTGACGGTTTCTATGATTGAAACTACTTACGAACCGGACTAACCGCTTGTCGCAGCGCCCTTTTCTATCTCCATTATACCCCGCTTTCCCGCGTTGTCAAGGCGAAAAATTTTTCCTCCGCTGCACCGGTTCGTCCCAAAAACCGCTTTATAGCTTTATAGCTGTAAACGGTCCGCGCAAATGCGTGGGCTGCACAAAATGAGGAGGAAAAACATGTACAACAACACCTATGAACGACCCAGAACCCAGATCGAAAAATGCGAGCACTTAGCGCGGATGAAATTCGAAAACCCGATCGAAAGGGCGCAGCGCGAGCGCGACGAGCGCGTCTACCGCTTTTCGAGCATCGACGAGGCCATCGGCGTGCTGAGCGTCGTGCGCCGCGCGTGGTGAAAGGGGAGGACGCGATGGGAAAAACAGCCAATTACGGCCTGCCCAAGTGGGAAAAGTCGGACTTTATCAAGATGATGACTTCAATGCGGCGTTTGGCAAGATCGACGAAACGCTCAAGGCCAACGCCGACGCGGTGGCGGCCAAGGCGGAGGCGGAGACCGTGACCGCGATCGCGCAGACGATTGCCAGCAGCAAGATTTGCCGCGCGAAGTTCGGCACATACACCGGCACCGGCCTATCGGGCCAAAATCACCCGAACAGCGTCGAATGCGGCTTTTGCCCCGCGGTGCTGGTGCTGTTCCGCGCGGACGGCGGACAGAAAACGACGGTCATACGTGGCGTGACCGCCTGCTCGTCCGGCATCGGCTCCATGAACAATTACTATACATGGGGTGACAGCGGCGTGAGCTGGGTGTCGGAGACGCTGCAAAGCGACTCCGGCGGATATATGGCATCCTCGCAGTTCAACAGCAGCGGGAAAGAATATTGCTATCTTGTCCTCGGTTATGACGCGGACTGGATAAAGCAAAAAACAGCCCCGAGCCGAAAGGCTCGGGGCTGTTTTTGTTGTCAGTCGCGTAGCAGAACGAGACGTCTAACGAATGTTGTTTAGAAGCCAATCACGTTTTCGAAGACGGAGGGGGAAGTAGCAACAACATCAGAACTGACCTTCACCTTGTCCAGGGTCACAACGACCTTGTAGTTCGCAGGCGTGAGAGTGGTGGGAACGCTGATGCTGATGACGCAGGCCGTGCCACCGCCGTTCACGGTGGGGAGCATAGCAGCCTGTCTGGTAGCGGCCAGATCGTAGAACTTCACGGTAGCGGTGGCGGTGGTGAACGCAGCGTCCACGTTGGCAGCACCGTTGGTGGAGGAAACGAGCTTGGCCTGGTCGATGGTCAGAGTGCCATTGTTAACGGTGGCAGTGATGACCTGGTTGTTACGAGCAACAACGGAGTAAACGATGTCCGTGTTGGTCTTACGGGCGAGATATGGCAACAACGCTTCGAGACGCTGCCAGATGTTCTGTCGCCTCTGTCATGCCAGCCAAGTCTCTGGAATTGCAGCATACGATCCGCATGATCCGCGAACTGGATGCCGAAATTGAAGACATTGAGACCGCAATCCAGTCCATGATGGCTGAAATACAGTCCCCCATTACAACGATTCCGGGCATTGGTGTTCGCATGGGCGCTATGATTCTTGCCGAAATAGGAGACTTCTCCCGCTTCGACTCGCCGGATAAGATACTTGCCTATGCTGGCATGTCGCCCTCTACTTACCAGTCTGGGCAGCTTTCATTGTCTGGAACCTACTCGCACATGGAGAAACGAGGCTCTCACTATCTGCGCTACGCACTTTACAACGCCACCAAATATGTTTGCCTTTGGGATACGACCTTCGCTGCTTACCTCGCAAAAAAACGGGCTGAGGGGAAGCACTACAACGTTGCACTCTCTCACGCGGCAAAGAAGTTGGTTCGGTTAATCTACGCTTTGGAGAAGTCCAACCTGCCATACACCACAGCCGCGTAACAGCTTTTCTCTCATATGCCTTGCCGGGCGTCCATCTGGACGTCTGCTTTGCTATGCCTTTTTTGAATCGTCTACATTTTTCACCGTTCCTCCGCATTTTGGGCTTGACTTTTAATAGTTAGTCTTTCATAAATTTCCATCTTCTCGCGGCCGAACACCCGCTGTCTCTCCCGCTTCCTCGTGGTTGCTGCCAAAATTCGTAAATTCTCAAATTGTTGCAGGAACAGTAGAAAATAATCAAAATACAGCAGAATCAACGCAAAAACGTTCAATTCAGTGGATATCGCATCCCCTTAGCGACGCGGAAAAAGCCCGCCGCGCAAGGGCTTGCGGGCGCGGCTGGTAGCGGGTTGGTAGCGATTTGCCGGAAACGGGGGTTTGACGGGGCGAAAAAAGCCTGATTTTTCAAGGGCTTGGGGGCGCGAAAGGTCGGGTAGCGGTTTGGCAGCGGTCCGCAGCTGCCGTAATTTTAGCACTCTCTACGCGCGAGTGCTAAAATTAAAAGTTTGTTCATCAAAAGATGTATTTTTGTTCACAGGGCGTGCCTATACTCATAATTGTTCCGAGGGGAACGAAAGAAACGTAAACCACGCGGGCTGCAAAAGCGACTCGCCAGAATAGATTTGGAGGCTTTGTATTATGTTTGAACTGAGACCTTTTGAACGCAGAAACAACCACGTTGCGGCTTATGATCCCTGGGATCAGATGGAGCGCGCATTCTTCGGTGACGGCTCGTGGGGCCGCGGGTTGAGCGAGTTTAAGACCGATATTCAGGACAAGGGCGACAGTTACCTGCTGGAAGCTGATCTGCCGGGCTTCAAGAAAGAGGACATCCACGTCGATGTGGACGGCGACACGATGACCATTCGCGCCGAGCGCCACAGCGAGCACGAGGATCAGGACAAGAAGGGCAATTACGTCCGCTGCGAGCGCAGCTACGGCAGCTACCAGCGCGCGTTCGACATCAGCGGCGTCGAGGTCGCGAATATCTCCGCGCAGTACAATGACGGTGTGCTCAAGCTGAACATGCCGAAGAAGAGCGCCGTGGTGAACGCGAAGCAGATCGAGATTCAGTAAAGAACTTCAAAAAAGGCGGCGAAAGCCGCCTTTTTTGATTTTGGATCGCACGCCGCGGCAGCGCACGCGCCGTAGGCGCGCACGTTTGCGGCGTGAGAGGTGTCTTTTTGTCACGCACACGCCCCAGGGCGGCTTCTCTTGCCGCTTTGCGGCAATTCACCTTCTGTCGCGACAAAAAACGATCAAGATCATTGCACGCCTGCGGGCGCGAAATTTTTTTGGGTTGTACGGGGGTGTACAAAAAATATTGGCGAAAGTCCGCTCAGGTGAGCGGGCTTTCCTTTTTTTCGGCGGGCCGCGGCTGGAAAAGGGGAATTTCGCTCCCCGCGCGGCGGCGCGGACTACTGTTACTTGCCGCCTGACCGCTGCGCGGGTCATCAGAACACAAAAAGCGGCTTAGGCCGCTTTTTTCATATTTGGGCTTATATATTATATGTATGTGGTGGCGGATAATGGCGAAAGCGGGGGTTTTATGTCAAGCTGCAACAGAAGCGGTGGTTTGTTACAAGTGTGTTACAGATGGGGCGAAAGCGTTGACTTGAAATTTTGCTTGTGGTAAGGTGACAGTGCAGAAAGGGTGGGGAACGGTGCGTTCCCGACTTAGTTACGGGATCGGCATGCCACGGTAAGTAAGCCGAGAAACGCCGAAACTTGCTCCTTTCTGACAAACGAACCATCTTTAAGGGGATGCGATAGCAACTAAGATCGCGCGTTTTCCTGCAAAACGGCCAAAAATGCAAGAAAATCGAAATGTTTTGTAACTTTTTCGGTCAACCTTCATTTTCGCCCGCGAACAGCAAAATGCCCGCTTTTCGCTGCCGGAGCGCTCCAAGGGGATGGAAATTTATGAAAGGAGAGTAACATCTATGAAAAAGTTACTCGCAATGGTGCTGGCTCTGGTCATGACTCTGTCTCTGGCCGTCAGCGCCAACGCCTTCAAGGATGACAAGAGCATCAGCGATGATTACGCTGAGTCTGTTGCCGTTCTGAATGGCATGGGTGTGTTCAAGGGTTATGAGGATGGTTCCTTCAAGCCCGAGGGCAAAATCACCCGCGCTGAGGTAGCTACGATCGTCTATCGTATCTACACTGCGGACGTCGCCAAGAACGATAAGTCCGGCCTCTATGCCACTTATAACAAGTTCAGCGACATGGCTGGCGCCGGTTGGGCTCAGGGCTACATCGGCTACTGCGCCAACGCCTCCCTCGTCAAGGGTTATCCCGACGGCACCTTCAAGCCCTCCGGCAACGTCACGGGCTACGAGGTCCTCGCCATGATCCTCCGCGCGGTTGGCTACGACAAGAACAACGAGTTCTCCGGCGCTGACTGGGCGCTCCATGTTGCGCAGACCGCGCAGCAGCTCGGCGTTCTGGACAACGTGGCGAAGACCACCGACCTGAACGCTCCCGCTTCCCGTGAGCTGGTCGCTGAGCTCCTGTTCCAGGGCATCCAGAAGGCTCAGGTCACCTACACCCCGGCCTTCGGCTATGTGACCGATAAGGTCATCGGCACCAAGACCAACAGCCTCGGCGAGAAGAACTTCAAGCTCGCTTCCGCTGCTGCTTCCGACAAGTGGGGCCGTCCCGCCACCAAGTGGACCTACACCACCGGCGACAAGGCCACTACCTTCGTTGAGAAGCCCGACCTGACCTACACCAAGGCTGTTGCTGAGTGCGACGTCGCTCACGACGCTGGCCTGAAGGCCGACACCGCTTACACGCTGATCGTCAACGGCCAGAAGCAGGCCACGACCTACACCGTCAACCTGACCGACACTGTCACCAAGATGGGCGCTCAGGGCCGTCTGTTCGAGGTCTACGAGGATGCCAAGACCATCGTGATGATCGACACCTTCCTTGCCAAGGTCACCTACGTTGCTGACATCACCTATGATGCTCAGGGTCACGTCAAGACTCCTGCCACCATCACCCTCGAGGTCTATGATGCCAAGAACGCTTCTACTCCTCTGACGCTCAAGGACTACGACGCCAACTATGGCTATGCCAAGGATGAGTATGTCCTCGTCAACGCTTACACCAATGACCCCAACTCCGCCACTGTCAGCGGCAAGGTGTTCAACAACACCAAGCAGTATGCCGAGATCGTCGGCAAGGCCACTTCCATCGAGGGCGCTCAGAGCGTGATCTACTGGAACGCTCAGCAGCACAACGTTGAGGGCACCGTTTATGACGATGCTGTCAAGTTCTGCCTCGATCAGGCCGCTCAGAAGGACGCCAAGTACACCTGGTACTTCGATTCCTACAACAACCTGATCGGTGCGGTTGAGATCGCTGCTGCCAACAGCTACGGCGTCATCAACTCCATCTGGTGGGCGGGCAACGCCACCGACGGTTCCGGCGTGGCGAAGGCCAACGTCACCTATGTGGACGGCACCACCGCTGTGGTCGACCTGAGCGAGATGACCTATTTTGATACGGCTGTCCAGACCGGCAAGGTCACCCACAGCACCGGCATCAATAACAAGGTCATGAAGGCTGATGGTGGCTACTTCTATGTTGATTCCTACATCAACACCAACACCAATGCGGATACCAACAAGCTGCTGAACGGCCACCTGTTCCGCTTCACCACCAAGTCCAACGGCACCCTCAAGGCTGTCGAGGTGGACAACTATCCTGCTGTGGCTAATGTTGCTGATTCCGGCAAGCTCCACAGCATCGCTTCTCTCGCGGTGTACAAGAACACCCAGATCTACACCGCTCCTAGCACTCTGGTTGTCAACGCCAACACTGTGTTCCTGGTTCGTTCCGGCGCTGGTACCACTGCTAGCCCCTATACCTTCAAGACCGTCACCGGCTTCACCAACATCGACAACTATGTTGCGGCTGAGGTTGACTACGTTGACCTGAACGGCGACAACGTTGCTGATTACGTTTACGTCATCGGCGCTACCACGACTTCCAAGGTCACGAGCCTGTTCTACTT
>OJJU01000422.1_pt1 | contig 15855 bp, 23 predicted proteins | sample 1596141 | NCBI WGS metagenome assembly OJJU01 (sample SAMEA4350150, study PRJEB24818) | metagenome | biome: human; feature: gut; material: faeces | place: Denmark | collected 2013-09
CTTATTGGCTTGGCTCTAAGCGACGCTTCAAGGTGCTCACCGAGGATGGTGCTGTTGAGGACGTTTACATTGCCGAAGGCATCTTGCCTCAGATTACCAATAAGTATGCTATTGGCGACGTTCAGGAGTGGGCCGACTGGATTGCTCTCTCAAAACTCCAGTTCACAGAATTCGCCGAGAACAACCATGCTTACGTCTTCGCTGGCAAGAACTTCATCGAGCGCATGGAGAAGATGAAGATTGACAAGGATGGCAAGAACGACATCATCAATCACGACCAGTTTGACCTTACCTTCAAGCGTATCAAGGACACCTTCGGTACTTTCGATATAGTTTGGGATCAGACTCTCGACCTCATGCACATGGAGGACTTTGCCGTTATCATCGACCTTAAGGCGAGTCGTCGCTACGTGCGTGTTGCCAATAAGGAGCGCACTAACGACATGTCGAAGGGTGCAGGTGCTATCCGCGACGCCAAGCGCTGGATTCACGAGGAGGCCGACTGTATCGCTCTCCGTGGCTACAACTCTGTGCTTGTTGGTCCTGAGGCCAAGATTTCTAAGCTTGGCGGGTCTACTCTTACCACTATTATCTCTGCTCCCAAACTCCCCGAAACTCCGTCAGCCGGTATGAAGATTGCCCTTACCGAGGACTACGTATCTGACGATGTTCAGTACGACAAGGGTACCGTCTACTACTACAACGGCACAAAATGGGAACTCTACAAGGGTCAGGACGTGGCTGCATAAAGAGTTATATTTCCGTAATAAATAAGTTGTCCCGATAAGTCCTCGCTGAGCAACGGCTTTGCTCGTTAATGTCTCAGCGAGGCTTATCTTTAAAATCAAAAACTCAATGATTAAGATATATAGATTAAAACAGGCTCTCAACAACAGTTCTCATGTTCTCGTTGGCGCAGGTGGCAACAAGGTTCGCTACGAGTTCACAGGTGGCAATGTCATTGCTGGCACTTGTCCCGAAATTTCTCTTAAAGGAAAGTACTATCAGGACTTGCTTGAAGCGAGCGAGCTGTTCAAGGACGGTACAGTGGTGTTGGTCCGCGAAATCAAAACCTCCGACGACAAGGAAGAGATTGCGCCGAAGCCAGAACCTAAGGACGTAAATACGGCGGACTCGGTAACTACTCCTGACGAGCTGCTTGTGTACGTCAACACCAACTACGACAAGAAGTTTACCGACCCGAGCAAGGCGCTGGCTTTTGCTGCCAAGGAGGGAGAGGTGTTTGCTAACTTGAACCTGGGGTAATGGGGCTTGTTGAGGGCTTTGGGGTGATGAGCCTTACTGAGCCTTGCTGGGCCGACTGAGCCATTGATTGAAGAGGAGCTATGAGGGCTGCTGACAATCATTGAACGTTAACCATTAACACTATTAGGTATGACCGTAGGAGAGATTATAGAAGAGGTGAAGTGGTGTATAGACCATGAGACGAGGGAGGACTCGAAGCTGAGTGACGGCGGAGAGGACACCTACATGGACAACATCATAAGGGCGAAGATAAACGACGCTCTAAGATGGGTGGCTGTAATGACGGGTAAATGCACGAGTGTGAAGACAAAAAAAGACACGGATGCCACTACTGCCAAGACACTGACTGTCGAGTCTTACATTGACGACATAGGAGTGGCGACTCTGCCTGACGGTATCGCTGCTGCGGACATACGACGTGTAAGGATAGACGGATGGCATAAAGCTGCCGTACCAGTGGACGATACGAGTGACGACGCACTGCTGATGTTTGACGAGGCGGTAAAGGGTTCGCAGGACAGACCGCTGGCTACAATAATGCGTGGAAGCACGCTACAAATATTAGTACAGCCGTGGGAGACGGGCAACGAGGTAGAAGTGGCCTACGTTGGAACAGGAAATGTTATTAACAACACATCGGACAGCACGTCTGTAGATGTGTCAGACACACAGAAGAATGCTTTCATATACTATATTGCTTACCTGCTACTGGCGGCGTATGAAGACGCTGGTGCACAGACTATGCTCAGCATTGCGATACAAAGTCTGGGAATTAATACACAGAAATGATATGGAGATAGTGACAGCTACGTATGACGCAACAGAACAAGCATGGGTGACTCCTGTGCTGGAACTGAAGCGTGACATATATCTTATGATTAGCTTGAAAAAGAAGGGCAAGATAGTGATAAGACAGAACACGGGAGACGGCAAATGGCCTCGTGTGCCTATAGAGGCCCATAAGGACTCAAAGGCTTTTTGCTTACGGATGAATGTCGTGTCGAAAGTGTTACAAATAAAAATTTACACATCAGAAGAACCGGAGGAGATAAAGTATGCCTACATTTAGAAATGACGTAAAAATAGGAACGAAGGTGCCGTTGATAAAGACGGACGACCTGGACGACAAGTGCGTGACAAATGCAAAGATGGCTGATGATATACTTACTATTGAAAAGTTAGACCCAGAGCTGAGAAAAGTTATAAATGCGGCAGTTGGATTGCCAGAAGATTTGGTAAAGTTAATACAGGATATGGATGTGAGCATTGCAAAGTTGAATGATACTGTATATCCTATTACATTAGGATTTACTGTATCTCCAAATACAGGTGCTATGCAAACAGATGTAAGATATTCTGTAACCAGTGAGGGAAAACTTTTGGTTCCTGATACATTAGAGGTGACAAAGCAGATAAATGACAATGCTCCTAAAGTTCTAACAAATGCTAAAGTTGCAAGTGGAACTGTGCAGACAAAGATTGAAGGAGGCAGGGAGATATTTAAGTTTGCTGTAACTAAGACTGGACGTACTGGCAAAAGTACATCAGCTACACGTTATCTTTGCTACTATGGAGGTAGTTCAGTTAAAGATATGACTGCTGAGGTGATGGATACTCTTTCAAAGGTGTCAAGCACAGGAGTTTCTTTTAGCCCTCAAATTAATACAAACAATGGTGAGTATATTTGGCTCGTCGTTCCCAACGACCTCACAATAAGTCGCGTGACAAGTGCAGGATTTAATGTTACCCTCGCAGCAGCACAGACAGTAACCAACAGCCTTGGCATATTTAAGGCTTACCGTACAGCCAACACTCTCACCGCAGAAACCTGGGAATTAGTAATCTCTTAAAATTGAAATATTATGCCAATAAATATTACAGACGAATTACATGCCGCCACTACCAAAGGTAAAATAGCCTCAGCAAAGGAAGTTTACCTCACTGGTGACACAGAGAATCTACAACAGATTGGTGAGAAAACTCATCAATTAGAGGATTCTATCAAGAATATTGCTGCCACTGGCGGTGCATCAACCGCTGTTGCTGTCACCTTTGATAATGCAGCAAGTGGTATGACTGCTGTTAATACACAAGCTGCTATTGATGAGCTAAGTTCCAAAAACAAGTCACAAGACATCGAACTATCCAAGAAAGCTAATACTAAAGATTTATATGGTACTGAATCGAATTATGTAGAAGGATATGGCTTAACATCACAAGGTGCCGCTTGGGCTGGACAAGGAAATGCTAGTTATTTAACATTTATTCCTTATGATGGAGGTGATATAGATTGGTATCATTGCGGAGTAGCCAATAAAGATTATCTTTCTTATGTAACTTTGTGTCTATATGATGAAAACAAATCTTTTTTGGATAAATTCGGCTATGGTTCAGATAATAAAAGATTTATCAGTGAATCTTCTATTAATGAACGCACAAAATATATTCAAGCATGTTTTATTACAAGTAAGAAATCTAGCGCATTCGTAAAAATAGGTAATAAGATATATACTCCAACCGATTATTACGAGGGAATAAATCAAAAAATCGGTGATACTTCTAAACTCACAGAAGGATATTCAAATATTGTTGATGCAGTAAACGCCTTGAATAGAAAAGGAATACAGAAATACGATGGAACACTATCTGATAAATGGAAGCAAAACTGTAAATCAGCTTACGAAAATATGCTTTCAGATTACAAGATACACCCAAACACAAGTATTCCTATGTTTGTTTCAACCGACCAACATGGCAGAGGCTTGTGGCAGCATATCTTTGCAGGCAATCTTGATACTAATAGCAGTATGGAAATGCTTAGTATAAATTTGGGAGATACAGTAGTTGATTATTTTAATTATTTGGAGTTAGAAAAATATTATAAGCAAATAAAGGATGCACATAATTATATCTCTATAAGTGGAAATCACGATTCTTATTCTTCAAACAATGTAGAAGAAAATGCGTCAGCATTTGATATAACTAAATTCTTCAATACAACAGATATTCAACGTATTAAAGGGGAAACAAACAATGATGATTATATAGTTTATGACAATGAGCATAAAGTTAAGTTTGTGTGCGTAGACGGTTATTCTAAGGTACAATCATCAGAAGAAACAACTGAAAAACTTAAATACATGGAGCCTAGTGAATATGACTGGCTAATTTCTGAATTATCCAAAGATGATAGTTATGACATTATTGTCCTCCAACATTGGTATCTTCAAGAAGGTAAAGATATAGACCCTTATAAAGACAGAAATGGAAATGATACGAAAGAGTTGTCTTATGACCAATACGGTGGAAAACGGTTTTTTGCTGATTTAGCGGATTTATATCGTGCGAGGAAAATAAATGCCAAAGGCTCTATCCAAGATAGAAATGGAAATTCTCACACTTACGATTTTAGTAATTGCAAAACTAATTTGTTATGTTTGTTGCATGGGCATCAGCATCAAGAAATGTATGCATATAAAGGCAAGTTATTAAGCTATGTTTTTGATGGATTTTGTTCAAATTATTGGGCAGCCTTTGCTCTTATAGATAGAGAGGATGAACATTTAAAAATATATGCGTTTGATAACGAAAAAGTATTAGATAAACTAAATCTAAGTTTAAAAAAACAGGAGGAATAACTACATGAATTACTGATAGTCCTTCTTGCCAAACTTTCATTAGCAAGGGACAATCCCTTGCTAATGAATAATAACGTGACAAAAGTCTTGCGTATGGTTCTTTTGGAGTTCAAAGAATTGGGCGAGCTTTATGCTGTCTACAAGGAGCAAATACAATCAACTATGGATAGTGATAATCCTGGGATAGGTATGTTGATGAAATCGCTTGTCGATGATGCCTGCATTAAAGAGATTATGACCGATGAAGCCATAGAAGGGATGGTAAACTCTATGCTAGGAGAATAGGCTATGATCAGATGGATATAATATAATAAGGTGTAACTCTTGATAATGGCTACACCTTATTATTTATAGGTCAGCCAATGTTCTCACAGATATACATAGCAAATGAGCGGCAATCTGGTGTGAACCTTCAAAGGTATCACCACTTTTTATTTACTCTATTCTATCCTATCCTATCCAATTCCTCTACCGCCTCCTGCATTATCATCTTAATATTATGGTTCGCGAAGTCCACCTGCTTCTTATCATCGGCCCACTTCTTTCTCATAGTGTTCCAGTGTCTCATTCGCTTTTCCGCATTCTTGATGATATTCACCTTTTTGCTTCCGTCGAACCTTTGAGTTTATCCAATGCTGCATAGTGTTTTATGGACAAAACACTTAGTATCTTCTTTTATAATAATACTTTTTCTTGTGAGGTTTTGTGTAAGTATGAATATTTTTGCTTTTCTCCCAATGCGTAAATGCAGAAAAATCCTCTTGACTACAATGTATGCAAGCAATAAGGCCTTTGTATGGGAAAGGATGATATAAGTCAGACTTATCCCATCTTGCCATTTGGTTTGACAACTCTTCATTTGTCTTATAAATATAGGTGTTTAATGCAAAATTTCCTATATACACCCAACACGAATTTGCTTTAACTGGGCACGCATTCAAAGACTTCTTTATAATCTTATGGTGAAACAAGTCGTCTTTTGGGGCAAGATCGTCAACAGTAACCACCTTAATCCCTACATTATTAGCAAATTCTTTAGCGCCTTCGGTGATGCCTAAAAGACAAACAACAATACCTTGATTGACATTATTTGCACAAACGACACCATACAGAGCGTTCAGTGTAGGACGGTCAACCTTTGCTGTTCTATATCGTTTACATTGTACATAAGCAGTATAACCTTTCTTAGATATAACTATATCAACTCCATTGTCGCATGACTTTTGTGTTACTTGGGTTTTATAACCTTGTTGTTCGTACCAATATGCGACTTCTTTTTCAAACTCAAAAGGGTCTAAATCAAACCAATACTTTTGTTCTTGTCTTATGTTGTCTTTGTATATAATTCCATTCTGAAAATCAGTAAAAGAAATCAATTCATCAACTAATGAATGTATGCATTTTTCTCCAAATTTTTGCAGGTTATAGTCGGTATCATAAATACCAGGATAAGCCAAGCTAAAATCAGACTCTTTATCACTAAATTCCTTGCTTTTGTCTAAATAATTCTTAGTTGCATCAAACCTATTGGGTCTAATCGGCTCTTTATTAAAAATTCGCAAAGTCAACTTTCGTATAAAGAACAAAAAAAGATGAGCTTGAAGAGCAATGAACATTATAGAGAATAAGAGGAAAATACCAAGAAAAAAAGATAACAAACCATTAAGAAAGGTTGAACCTATTCTCAGTTTTATAAAGAATAATAACTCACCTATATATATAATAACGCCAAGAAATAGCGAAACTCCTGATTCGACTTTTTCTCTTTTCGATTCCAACTTTTTATAATCTTCGATGTATTTATTGTATGAAATAACGTCTTCTTCTGTTATACCGAAAGAGTCCATTGATGGACGACTGAAAGATTCTCCCACAAAGTAATATTTGTATTGCTCGTTATTTATTGTTATTTCCATGCTTTATTTGAATTGATGTGCTGACTTCGGGGTGTCATAGATATTATATGCAATTATTGATGTATTGCTGCAAAAGTACTAAATATCAATGATATGGACAAGACTACTTTATAAAAGCCGTGTAAAACGTTTTACAAATAATGATTGGCGACGGGATAAGAGGCTTGAGCGAGAGAGCCGAGGAGATAGCAAGGAGATTCGGTGTTGAGTGGGATATTATAATATTCGGAGATATGGGTAGTAACGTGGAGAAGTTCGTGAGAGAGGGTGTTGAGGAACTGAGAGGGAGCAGACGGAGGGCAGAGGACTATGAGGGTACGGTGAAGAGAGACGTTGGTATAGGTGAAAGCAGTGTCGGGGACGGACTGGGATACAAGAAGGCAGGCATCTTCAAGGGGCTGCGAATGACAGCCGAGAGATTGAAGATGTCTGCGGATAATGTCAACCTTGAATGGAGGGACATTGTAGAATATCTGCACCGCCCAATCGTAGGAATGGAGGTGAATTTGCTGCGAACGCATAGGCTATGAGGGGGCTAATACGTCTTCCCACGGGATTGGCGTGCCGGAAAGGGCGCAATCGGCATAGAAGCGGTTGAAGATGAATCCGTCGGGTTGGTCTTCATCATCGATGTAGTCCTTGACAAAGAGAGCAAGGGCACGCTCATCGGTAATGGAAGAACCGTAGAAATCAGCAAGAGCCATATTGAGGACATAGACATGGTCGTAGGCAACGGCATTGTCGAGAGTGATGCCGTACTTGTGAAGAGTCTGTTCGACCTTCTCCTTAGTCCAAGGCGTGATAGGCTTGTTGTCGCGACGCATACGAGAGACAGCGAAGTCGTGCATACGACGTGAGAAGTGATAGCCATAGTAACGCAGATAGGCGAGCATTTCGGGCGGACGATAGTCGTATTGGGAAAGTGACTGACGAGGTTTCATTTGGTGATAGTGATTAAGAGGAGAATGTCGTAACGGCACTCTCCTCGGGTTAGACATTAATAATCATAGTCGCGACGTTCGCGTGGACGGCGGTAGTCGGGATAGTCGTCACGCTCTGACTCGTGGCGTTGATTGCGATAGTCGGAGCTGCGATAGTCGGGCATAGGGCTGCGCTCGCCATATCGCTCACGCTTGATAGAATCGAGACAGGACATGACCTTGCCTCCGTAGCGAAGCATTTTCTCGGCGTTCTCGGTGAGTTCAGAGAACTTGTCCTCGGTGATTTCAACAATATAGTTCATAGTCGTAATGATTTTAAGTTCTAAAAAAGAAAGGACGCCTTATGACTTAGGTTTGAGAGCCTGAGCAAGCATGCCCTGGATATTGGATAGAGTGCCTTCGATACCGGACATCTTGGTTTCGAGCTGGGAAATCTTCTGCTCCTGCGCCTTCTTCTCGGCAATCTGAGGATTGAGCTGAGCAAGCATAGACTCACATGAGGCGACGACAGAACGATGATAGTCAACGCTGTCGAGAATCTGACGCGACTGTCGGAGCATAGCCTCAACCTCGGCAGACATAGCCTCGCGCGACTCAGAGACAACGAGCGAGCCGGAATTGGCAATCTGACCATTTGAAGGGAGTTGCTTGAAATCCATTTCGCCATCGGTAAGCTTCACACGGACATCGACCACAGACTCCATCGGTTGAGGGGAGAACTGTCCGGGCTGATAAGTGGGGAACTTAGGCTGAGGATTGGAAACGGAAACAACCTGTCCAATCTGCAATTTAGGCTCGTTGCTCTTGTCAAGCACATAAAAAATACTATTAGTACGCAAACCGCTGAACATAAGAAATCCTTTCTTTTAAGAATAGGTTAGACAATACCCGTCATGAGCTGAAGGGTGTTAGTGTCGCGTTCGAACCAGAGCTGGAAGACGCCAGTGCCTGGGAGGTCGGCGACGGTAAGAGGAGAGCCGTTGTACTTAGTAACGGCTTGGGTAGCCCCGTTCGTCTCGAAGAGAATAGGGAGCGTGCCAGTGGTGCCGGTAGGGATGGTCTGAGCCAGCTTAACGAAGACCGTTCCGCGATAGTTGACCGATGCGAAAGCATGGTTGCGGAAGGAGAACGTGACAGCTGTAGTAGAGACCGCTACGGCAGTGGAAGCCACGGCAGCAGAACCACGGCGGTTGACCCATGAGAAGGGATAATTCCAAATAGGTGTCATATAGAACCCTCCTTTCTCGTTAACCCCAAAAGCCGTTAGCGTTGGCATTGGCGTAAAGGCCGTACTGAGCTGCGACACAGTTGGGAACAGTAACAAACGGCTGATAAGGAACTGTCACGGTGTTAGGCTGAGCGCACTTGATTTCGCCCACCTCCTTCTGCAAGCCAGCAAGAACGGCATTGACGGGAGCGAGAGCCTGGCCGACAATCTGCGAAGTCATTGCAGACGACTTGAACGTAGAGTTCTCTTCGCGAAGCGAGTCAATCTTGTTCTGAAGCTCGCGCATGACAGCCTGCTGCTGACCATTGACAATGGTCTGTGTGCTGTCCTTGATAGCGTTTTGCAAGTCACAGGTCTGACGCTGTGTCTCGTAAGCCACGTTAGCAAAGCCACGTTCCTGTCCTACCGCCACGTTGTTAATGGAATTAGTCAACGCACCTGTCTGCTGGCACATAGCCAGTTTCACATTGCCGTCCATTGCTGTAATGGCATTGTTGGTCTTGCAGCAGCAGTCAGCAATCTGCTGAGCAATCTGCATGTTGCCCTGCTGGAGAGCATTGATAGTCTGCATGCCAGTCATACCTACCTGGTTGCCAACAGACTGAACCTGTGAGGTAAGAGCCGAGATAGCCGACTGAATCTGTCCCTCGGTGCAATTGAGCTGGGTGGCGAGGTTGGAGATAGCATTACGGTTGCCACCGATTGCGTCCATAAGCAGAGAGCGTCCGTAGTCGTTGTTGATTTCGTTGGCTATGGCACCACGTCCGTTGCCTCCGAATCCACCCCAACCGTTACCGCCCCATCCCATGAGGAAGAACAGGAAGATTACCCACATGAAGCCACTACCGTCGCCCCAACCGTTGCCGTTCTTGTTCATGGCAAGAAGAAGGTTAGGATCAAGACCGTTGCGCTGGAGGAGAGGAGCAAGAAGCGACATCATACCGCCACCGCACTGGCCATCATTGCCGAATACATAAGTTTTTGTTTCAGACATAATAATAAAAGTTTAGGTTTCGCCCCAACATTGGGACTTGAAGCAAATTTACTTATTATATAAGGTGTCGCCTAACGATGCTCAAATGAGGAGGATAATGCTCAAAGAAAAACCGCTCTGTTATCACAACAGAACGGTTACAAACGATTATGACAAAAATAAAACTCTAACACTTATTTAGTTTGCAACTATCGAGTTCGGCAAGACTCCATGAAAGTTCTTTAAATCCCGGGGACTTGCGTCCGTGAGGAATACGTCCTTCAGACACGTAGCGGTCGAACTTGGCGCGAGACATATTGAGATAACGACAAGCCTCGTACTTGGAGACACGACGCTCCTTGTCGGCAATCATCGTGCAGAGGTCGAGGAACATGCGTTCTTGCTCGTCAGTAGTGGCACATTCGCCACTGTCGATACGGTCGATTAGTTCGACGAGAATCTTGCGGATAGATTTTAAGAGGACTCCCATGAGGTTATTTCTTTCTATGTATAAGCCATATCATGCTTACTATACCTATTATAATAATAAAGACTATCGGATAGAGAGGCGCGGCGAGCTGCTTCCATAATGGTAGCTTACGTTCTACCGGGACGGGGACTTCCGTCTTATTCTCTCTGGCAGCGTAGACAGTATCGTGCTTGATAGAAATACGGTCGCGCCAACGGGTAATCTCCTTGGTGCGATAAACAGTGTCGCCTTTGACAATAGACTCGAAGTAGACGGAGTCGTGCATATAGACGCTGTCAAGGCGGATATTGTTGATATGCACCGTATCGTGAAGGGTACGTTCGAGGACTACGGGCTTGGGAGTGGAGCAAGCGGAGCAGCACATGGCAAAGCCTAAACAGATTATAAAAACCCAAGTCCACAAAATACGAACATTACAATCGAGTTTGTCAAGTTCTCTTAAATCCATATTGTTACTGTTTTAATAAAACCTTTTTTGCTTTTTCGAGATAAGCCTTGCGTTGGGCGAGGCCGTTGGTGCCACCGTTGATAGTCTTAGTGATTTTCACGATGTCGTCCTTGTCGGCATACTTGTTGAGATTGTGTGAGTCGAAAAACCACATAGAAGACTTGACAGCACCGAGAGGCTTGGCAAGGAGTTCAGGATGATTGACAACATCACCCTTGCAATACTTCGAACTATTGTAAGCAGCGTAGTTGGCACGTCCTGTGATTTGGATAAGTCCACGTCCACGATACTTGTATCCGTCGCCATCCTTCTGTGGGGTATTGCCGAGCGTCTTGGCGAGGCGTCCGGTATCGTACTTGTCGAAGTAATGGGTAGGGCCTTGTTCTTCGGTGTACTTAAGACAAGCAGACTCGTGGAGAATCTGCGCGAGATAATGGCACATACGAAGAGGAGTGGTAATATGAAAGGCTTCTGCATAGCCGTTGATATAGTTGATATACTTGTCAACATAAGGCTCGGAAGCAGGAGCTATCTGAATGAGTTGCTGTCGTGTAAGTTTCATTTGAGGTCGTCGTTATTCGGTTCGGGAGAAAAATGCTTGAAAATCGTGAACTTCTCTACGAACTTGACTGTAAGTATGTAGTAGAGAAGTGATGTGAGCTTATGCCATGTGGAACCATGAGTACAGAGGCTTCGCCAGTTGCGCACGATGTTGGTGCCAAAAAGATAAATGGCAGCAAAGCAAACGTATTTGACGCAGACAAGCGCCTGTTCTTCGGTGTGCATGAAGTGCCCGACGATAAACATCGATGCTGCCGTAGCGAAGAAGATAAGGCAATAAATGAAACACATGCCAGCCTTTCGCCATGACCATTCCTCGCCGTTGAATATGGCAGCGAGCAGACCGAAGACGAAGTTGACGACAAAGAGTATGAGCATACCTGCCATGAAGTCCTGAATGGGACTCAATAAGGCGAAGAACGCCCCGGTAACTGCTATTATGATACTTCTAAAATCATTCATACCGCAAATTTAACGTACAAAAGAATATGTATTGCGGTGATTCGTCTGTAGGAAGAATAAAAACAGCGACCCTTGGATGGGTCGCTGTGTGGTATTGCTTAGAATTTACCTTCAATGTTATTGAATGCCGAGCGTACGTCGCGGGACAGAGTACGTGCGTAGCGCTGAGTTTGTCGGAGATTGGTATGTCCGAGAACCTTTGATACAACGTTTATAGGCATTCCCTTTGAAAGGAACATCGTAGCTGCCGTGGCTCGTCCCATGTGTGAATGTAGACCGTCAACACCTATCATCGAACCTATGACTTTAAGATAGTCGTTGTAGCGCTGATTTGAGAGCGTGGGCAGCTTGTTCTTGTACTTGGCGAGAATGTCGACAGCCTGGGGGAGAAGCTGAAGGACGAAATCAACGTCAGTCTTGGTACGGCGGTCGTGATAAAAATACTTACCGTCGATAAGGTCGCACTCGTTGAAGTCGAACGCCATAAGGTCGGCGTACGCAAGCCCGGTGTAACACTGGAATAGGAAAAGGTCGCGAGCCTTGCAGAGGTGAGCCGTGGAAACGGTGAGATTACGGACGGCATCAAACTGCTCGACTGTGAGGCAATCGACATACTTCTTGTCGCCACGGCTTATCTTGAAGCTAAGGCGACGATACGGATTTTCCTGCACAAGGTTGTCAATGACTGCATCGTTAATGAAGAGTTTTAGATACTTGTGATAGTTGTAGATGGTGGACTGCCCTATCTCGCGAGTATGCAAATATTCGTCCATCGCACGGACATTGGCGACGGTAAGGTCAGCGAAGGAAACTATCTTGCCCCACGAGCGCAAGAAGCGAGTGAAGACACGGTAGCGAGTCTTAGTGCTTTCAGACACACGCCGCTTAAGGGTACGCTGTTCACAGTAGGTAGGGAAATCCATTTCCTCGGCACGTTCGCCTTGATAGAGCTTGGTGATAGAGTTGAAATCGAAGTTGTCGTCGCTGTAAGACTTGCTTACAATTTTGTCGGCCTTTGTGCAGAGAACTGCAAGACGCTTATTCAATTCGTCTTTGTCGGGACGGTGGACGACCTTGTTTTTGTTGTTGTCCCACTCGTTAGGGGCGATTCTTATGCCTGTCGCGAAGTACTTCTGCTTGCGACTCAGACTGAACCTTATTTCCACAGAACCGGGCTTTCCTTCTTCCGTGGCGTGCTTTCTGTCATAAACAATGTTAAATTTCAAAATTGCCATAATGCATAAATCTTTAAAGGTGTTTATAATGTATCGGGAACAGGAACACGCATTTGGTAATACATTTTTTGGCATTTGGTAATACATTAGTAATACATTTACCTCAAAAATACATTCAGAATGCGCGGAAAGCCGATGTATGCAGGTGTACCCGAACGCTGCGACGTAAAACGTTTTATAAACACGTATATGTATATAATTCGTTTGTAATCAGCAACTTACACGAAGCAAAATACCGATAACGGCTTGATTGAGAAGCTGTTATCGGTATTGTCAGATGTAATGCAAAATGTGCTATATGTGATCCGCATGGGATTACATGCATAATGCTATAGTTATCTGATAGTCAGTATTCTCGGCGTTTCAATGCAAAGTTAGGTAATTTTTTGGTAATACAAAAACTATTTTATAAAATATTTTACAACATGGTGGCTTTATAATGCGTTAACAGATGCAAGCGGGGATTTGGATGATTGCCCAACTTTTCGTATCTTTGTAACGCTTATTAGAAGTCACACGCTGATAGCTACGTTTACGGGTAAAAATTCCTCTATATACGGGAGTCCTCATTCAAAGTTCGGAGTGTGACACGAACGGCGAATGGGGACTCTTCTTTTTGTCCCTGTTCTTTGTCGGAGTGTAAGAGACGGCTAAATACACCACGCGTCATTTCGACATTAAACAAAGTCTGCAAGTGGGACCCGGGGCAGAAGCAGAAGAGTTGATTGGAGAAGATGCGGGAAGGACGGTAGCGAACACCGAAAGCTCCATACACTAACTGTCGTTAGCTGGCAAGTGGTGGTGACGGTCTGATTCCTGACGGGGCTCATCGTTATACGGACTCTCACTTATAGACGGATTCCCAAGTCCTCTATAAGGGGAGAGTCTGCTCTAATCCTCAAGCCTTCTGTGGCTCTTTTTAACCTTTAGATTATGAATATAGATAGATAATAAAAAGCACTCGATAATTTTTGTTTCATTCTCGAAAATCTTAATTTCATTCGGATTCAAGAGTGAATCTAAAAACAGGCACCTATTCGTGAGAACAGATGCCTGTTTTTTTTTGTACTATCACTGCCTTTTAGGACGAAGTGGTATCAGCCTACAAGTTGCTGGCGGTCGAGGGACTGCTTGTCTTGATTCTTCTCCAGAATAATGGAGCGAAGTTCTTTGATGATGCCTTCCTTGACGAGGAGTTCGGTCTCGTAACGTTTTTTTAGTTCGGCTACGTCGGGCTGGTCAACGATAAGCATACTGCCCTGGCCTCGTATGAGCCATTCTGCCGAGACTTCGGGGAAGAGGCGGAGGATATTCTCGATGAACTCCAGTTTAGGGGCTTGTGTGCCGTTTAAATAGTTTGTGACGGTGGATGGACGCTGTCCAAGACGGTCAGCGAGTCCGCGTCCTGACAAGTTGTAGTGTCGGCGGACGGCTTCGAGGCGTTCAATGATAGTTGTCATAGTGTAAAACAGTTTATTGATGTGTACGTATGTGAAAATATCTAAATTGTAACGCTTTTCTGTTACGTTTTCTTGGTCATTTGTCTAAACTATTATACATTTGCACTCGAAAACGTTACAGATAACGTTTTATATAAACTTTAACGACACAAATTTACAAAAAATATGGCAAAGCTGGTTAGAAAAAAGAAAATAATTGTACCGAGAAACAAGATTTCGGTATTGATGTCACGATTTGAGTGTAGCCAGTGTATGGTATACAACGCTCTTGCATATCGTTCGAAGAGTGATAGGGCTGAGAAGATACGCAAGATGGCGTTGAATGAGTTCGGAGGCAGGAACGTCAGCGTGCCTGTGTACGAATAGTAGGAAAGGATTAGCTGAAATCAGATATTAATGCAATTTGTTTAAACGACGTGGAAGCGACCACTCACATGATTTTTCATATTCTAACTAATCGTTAAATAATGTCTGCCTGGTGCGTGAGCATAGGGCAGTTTTTCAGAAATCTAAAACTGACGCTATATGCTGCAACTTTTCTCGACGCAGACCTACCAGGATAAGGTAGATGCGATATATAAGCTGCTCAATACCGATACGGCCTGTCCGATAGAGTTGTTTGAGTGGCGTATGAGGCGGATACACTGCCTTAACTTGAAGATTAAACAACGTTCTGCCGACATGGGCAGGAGGGAGGAGATATACTAAGTATGTTCTGGAAGAAAAACAAAGACAAGTCCGAGACTTGGGGCAAGGCTGCAAGGACGGGCAAATGGAGAAGTACCACGTCGCTTAAGGCAAAGCTTGACAAGGTATTTTCGATGTATATCAGGCTTCGGGACTCAAAGGAGTATGGATATGAGTATTTCCGATGTGTGAGTTGCGGGAGGGTGTTGCCCTTTGAGCAGGCTGACTGCGGACATTACATATCGCGAACCAATATGGCTCTGAGATATTCGGAAGACAACTGTTCGGCGCAGTGCCGTTTTTGTAACCGCTTCAAGGATGGCAATATACTTGACTATCGCCAAGGACTGATAAGGAAGATTGGCGAACAGAGAGTAACGCTGCTTGAAGCAAGGAAGCATGAGGCGAAGAAGTGGTCGAACTGGGAGCTAGAAAGGCTCATAGAACACTATGAGGGCGAGGTAAGGAAAATGAGAAGTAACACATAGGATATTTTGCTCATATATAAATTCAAGTTTTTAGGTTATTGATGTAAAAATCTTTGCAGCAG
>OJJU01000425.1_pt1 | contig 15712 bp, 12 predicted proteins | sample 1596141 | NCBI WGS metagenome assembly OJJU01 (sample SAMEA4350150, study PRJEB24818) | metagenome | biome: human; feature: gut; material: faeces | place: Denmark | collected 2013-09
ACAATATTGTCTCGTCGTCTCTGCCACTCTCCCACCTCCGCATGTGGCACCACGAATAGGACCCCCGGCCCGCACAGCTCAGTCTCCGGGTCTTGTTGACTCTCCGCCCCAGGCACGAGCTCCCAGATCTGCACCTCTCTATTCGTCGGCAGCGTCATGTGTGTATAAGAGACAGGTGATAATCTGTTATCATGTGCGATTATGCAGTGTTGTGAAAATCCTTTTCAGTATTTCCAGTGATTCTCTCAGACACACCAGAAATCTTTCAACACCTCATAAATCTGGCGTACCGGCCAGAAAGTGGTTTTCGTAGTCATGGAATATCCCGTAGATATTCATCGTCTTTTCCTAAACAGTCTGCAAAATTACAAAAATCATGTGGGATTCCTCCCTCATCTTTCCGAATACCTTGCTTGAGATGGCATAAATCCGCTAATTACGTGTTATCTTGGCAAATAAGGTTGGCAGAACCCCTCCTCGGCAGTGCGAAGTTCTCCAAGCGCCTCCCGCCCCATGTCGCCAATTGCCCGCCATTCCTTCCCCTATGTCTTATGGCGAACGCGGGACGGTGTGCGTTCGTTTCTGCCACCAGATGCGCCCGTATCAGCTCCCAGGCGCATTCGTGCCAGCTCCCAGACGCATTCGTGTCAGCTCCCAGCTGCGTCCGTGTCTGGGAGCAGACGCGCTCGTGTCTCCTCCCAGATGCGCTGAAAAGAATAGGGAATGTGGCGCGTAGACAGCCTCCCCGTCATTAGGTCTTCCCCTTTGTTCGATGCAGCGTCCCCATTTCCTTCGCCAGTTCCTCCCTCATTTTCGGCTAAGTATTAAAATAAAAGCAAAAAAATCGTGAAAACATTTGGCCGTTCAATATAAAAGCCTTAACTTTGCACTCGCTTAACAGCAATAACGGTTTGATTCGCTAGCTCAGCTGGTAGAGCACAACACTTTTAATGTTGGGGTCTTGGGTTCGAACCCCAAGCGAATCACAGAGAGGAGGTTTTTCGACCTCCTCTTTTTTTATATGCAGAATCGGGAAGAAGAGAATTGATGTATGGAAATTCGGTCATAGTCTTGTACTTTTGGGTGCAAAACTATGACCGAATGAGCGGTGGGGAAAAGACAAAATTATAAGGTCTCTTTAAACTGACCTGGTGTCATGCCTGTTTCTTTCTTGAAGAATTTTACAAAGTGTGGTGCATCGGTAAAACCCAATTCTTCAGAAATCTCTTTTATTATGAGTTCGTTTTCTGCAAGCAGTTTTTTTGCTTTTAAGATTATTCCTTCATTTATGATTTTTTTGGGACTTAATCCATAAATCTCTTTCGTTATAGCTGATAGTTTGCTTTCTGCTACCCCTATATCTATAGAGTAAAATGCAGGCGAATGCGATTTTTTTAGATTAAATTCAATCGATTTTTTGAAATCATATATTATTTTAATTTTTTTTGGGGGGGGTAAAATCCATGAAATCATTTTCCCAAGAGGCATGTTCCTTTAAAATCTTGAGTATTACAGATATTGTAGCTGCAGTACAATAATTTATATCATCCTTCTGATTTTCAAGTAACGATTTTAGAACTTCTATCCACTTCGTTAGTATTTCCGCGATGTTGTCATCAATAGTTGCAACTGGTGGCGTACCAATATTGCAGAATACATTATAACGAATCCAATCGGCTATTTTTAATGGTAGAAGATTGAGTAAATCCTCTGTAAAGGGTATTCCAATGTCTTCCTCATTCGTGCAAAATGCTTTATGTAAGTCTCCTGGTGAAAATAATAAGATTTGATTATCACTTATTGGAAAATCTTGAAAATTTATAGAATGAGTCCCCTGTCCTTTTTTTATCCATAAAATTAGGTAAAAATTGTGGGAATGTAACTCAGTATCCAAATTCTCATTGTTGTGTGGTATAACTTTCAAGTATGAACCTTCCTTACTACAATATTGAGGTATAACCCCATCTTTTGTATGCAATATTCTTTTATAAAAAAGTGATTTCCGCATAAATCCTAGTTTGTTTTTGGCTGTAAAGGTAAGCATTTCTCTTGTATGTTTTTGTATTTGTGTTGTGATTTATTTGAAAATGACAATGGAAATATGAATTGGATAATTCACCTCTGATGGCAAATATCTAATTTTACACCGTCAAATAACAACAAGAACATGGAGAAATCCCCAAACATATCAATTTGTATCCCCATGTACAATGCTGCCCGATTTATTAAGGATTGCATTGATAGTATCTTGTCTCAGTCTTTTCAAGATTTAGAGCGACTCGTTGTTACTTGTACCCTCTAATAATGAGGGTACAAGTCCTTTCTGTATGATAAAATATAAACAAAATCCATATATATGCGAAATTTTCTATCCATTTTAGTTCTCATGCTTTGCCAGTTCTATGTGGCCAATGCTCAAAAGTGCTTAGTAAGTTTTGGAGTCAATGAAGAGGTTACCGAAATGCCTATTGAAAATGCTCTGTATACTTTGTACCTCAACGATAGCATTCAAGTGCCGTATAAGGTGACATATGCTGATGTACAGAGCGCCACTTATCGTCTTGAATTTGATTTTCGCCCAGGTAGATATACCTTGCGTGCAGAAAAAGAAGGTTACAATGAAGTGCAAAAAAATTTCACAGTAGTCTCCAAACGCAATACTACCCTTGGCATCGGCACGCTTTGGATGAAGAAAGTCAAGACAAGACAGTTGAAGGAAGTCGTTGTCCGTGCCACTCATATCAAGATGGTGACGCGAGGAGACACTGTGGTTTATGACGCAGCAGCTTTCGACTTGGCAGAAGGTTCCATGCTTGATGCATTGGTGGCACAACTCCCAGGAGCAGAACTCAAAGACGGACAAATCAAGGTGAATGGAAAGTTTATCGAAAGCCTTATGGTCAATGGCGAGGACTTTTTTGCGGGCAACCCCAAAGTTGCCCTTGAAAATCTACCAGCCTATACGGTGAAGAACATTAAGGTGTACGACCGTGCGGCAAACGATGATTATCTGAAAGCCAAAGTCAATGGTAAGAAAATCGATGGTGCAGACGAGCACATGGTGATGGACGTGATATTGAAGAAAGCCTATTCCACAGGTTGGTTAGGCAATGTGGAAGGTGGTTATGGATTCCCTTCTGACCGCTACTTGGGCAAAGCCTTCGGGATGGGGTATAGCGGTAAAATGCGACTTGCTGCTTTTGCTAATCTCAACAACATCAAGGATACCCAGACGGGCAGCTCCTCAGGTCAATGGGGCGGTGGCTGGGCACAAGACGGAGAACTGGACGTAAAAATGGGCGGATTGGATTATCTATATTCGCACGACCGTGCCAAAGTCTTTGGTAACGTCACTCTTACCCACGAAGAACCCGAAGTGGAACATAAGGGCAGCAATGTGAATTACTTCAACACAGGCGACATCTTTGAGCGTTCGCATTCTCTACGCAACGATCGGAAGTTGCACCTGATGTCAGCACACCAATTTCAGTATTCCGCCGAGCATGCATATTTCGAGTTAAGGCCCTCTATCGATTATTTGAAGAATAATTACACAAGCATAAGTCATCGAGCACAATTCTCAGAAAATCCAGAGGAGCAATACCGCGTGCAGTCCCTCGATTCTCTCTTTGCTCAAAATGGAATGACATCTTCGCGTTTCACTCGCAACCTCTTAACACGTATAGGCAATGACCAAGACGGCAAGTCTGATTGGATAATCGCTAATTTAGCCGCGAACACAACCATTTCGTTCCCAGCGACAAACGATAATATGGAGATTGCCTTTACGGGAAACTATCGTCGCGACACAAATCGTTACCTCAACTCATTCAACAGAGTGTACGGACCAACTTCAACCAATGCGGGCAGTGGGGATAATTTGTTTCAAAAGTCCGATTATGTCTCGAAGAATTATGGAATGAATGCCGACATTGCCTATACATGGAACTATAGCCCTTACCAGAGCGGTGCAGGACATTACGCTTTAATCAAACCTGAGATTCAGTATGACTTTCATTGCTACGATCAAGTCAACACTTTGCTGCATCTGCATGAAGAGTTTGCAAATGGAGCTAATGGAAGCATGATGGTCCCCCCTTCTGCCATCAGTCCCGAACAGTTGGCTGTAGACCTCAACAATACCTATGCTTCTAATTTGACACAAAACAAGATTAGCCCACTTGTAAGTTTCGCATATCTCTATGTGACAAGTGTGAGTTCGAGCAAGAGCTTCAATGCAGATCTCACTCTGCGCGGAGACATCATGCACGAGCACCTTGATTACGACAAGGCACAGTTGGATACATTGTTGTCACGAACCATCAGCAAGTTTACCCCGACTATAAAGCTCAGATACAAGAACAACGGGCAGAAGATTCGTACGGAGATAGAGACAAATTATAGTTTCACAAAGAATGTACCAAGCATCTACAACCAACTTGGCACCATCAATGATAGCGACCCTACAAATATCTATATTAACAACCCCGGATTGAAGAAGCCTCGCACGCACAGTGTGAATGCACGCTACGCACGTTTTCACAATCAACGACATAACAACGTCGTACTCTATGCAAGTTACGGACGCACCGACAATGCCATTGCTCAAGCCCGCCTCTACAATCGTGCAACAGGCGTGAGCACATGGATGCCCAAAAACATTAATGGCAATTGGAATACGTATGAATCCGTACAATATTCAATGCCTTTCGGAAAGAAGGAATCCTTCCAATTTCAGACTGTAACCACCGCCTCATACGTACACTCCGTAGACTATGCGTCTGAAAGTGAAACACTCGAGCGCAGCGTGGTGAACAACCTGACGCTTGGTGAGCAATTGGCACTATCTTATCGCGTAGGTAAACATACCTTCGGCATACGTGGTAGCCTCTCATGGCTCAACAGTCGTTCAGCGCGCGAGGGGTATGACGATATATCTGCTTTCGATATTACAGCTGGTGCTAATACTACTCTCAACTTACCAATGAATTGGCAAATAACCACCGACCTCAACCTTTACAATCGTAGCGGCTATAGTGACCACACACTCAACACCATCAACTGGGTGTGGAACGCCTCTGTGGCCAAGACCATCTTAAAGGGTAACCTTACCTTCCGCCTCAATGCCGTAGACATCTTGAAGCAAATCAGCAACGTGCAGCACACTGTGAATGCTCAAGGTCGCACCGAAACATGGGTCAACTCGCAACCTCGCTACGTAATGCTCCACGTGGTGTATCGCTTCAATGTGATGCCCAAGAAAAAGAAAAGCTAAAAGAATAAAGCATGAAATTCTCCCGACAGTTTGACCAAATGGATTGCGGTCCTGCCTGTGTGCGCATGGTTGCATCGTATTATGGTAAAGACTATCCCTTATCTTATCTGCGCTCACTCCCTCACACGTGAGGGAGTGAGCGTAGCTGGTATTCGCGATTCGCTCACAGCCATTGGCATGAATAGTGCCACCTTTGATGAGTACGCAAATCAGCATTGGTATATTGGGCGACTACTTACGCAAATTTCTCAAATTATCCATGACAATCTTTGAGTCCAAGAGTATTGGCGACGACCAACAGCGATTGAGCGACCACTCTCGTTTGCAGTCATTTATGACAGGTAGCACATTGGAAACCTTGTTTTCTTTGTTGTCAGTGCCTTTCTATATGGCAATAATCATCTTTTACAGTTCATTGGTGTTGGCCGTATTTCTTGGCTTTACCTTAATATTCGAGCAGAAGTAGATATAAGTTCGATGAAGGAGTTTCGTGGCAATACACTTTGTAGTGCCTATCTTGTAATAAGAGAGATTCCGATGTTGGAATTGGTTATTCAGAAAGTGCTATAGAATCATATAAATAAAGCTAAGTCCCATAGTAAGCAATAGGACTTAGCTTTATATTATTGCCACAAAGGTTCAGTTTCCCAGTTGTTAGGGAATCCCATCTGGTGTAAGTTGACATTGCCATATCGCGACAACAAATCTTTAATCTGTTGCTTAAATGTATTCTGCGGATGAATATTATCTTGCATGTAAGCGAGACAACAAATGATAGCATATAGCTTATTGGTTCGCACATGAGATGTGTTAATCCATAAGCCTCTAAAGTTACCTGAGATTTGTGGTTGTTGCGGATAGCGTCTATTCCAAACACGTGCGTGATGTGCAATGCAGTTGCGTAAGGCTACAAAACTTTTAATCCAACTTTCAAGACATAGATGCTGAGGTAGGTTAAAGTCACGCGCTATTTTTTTCTTTAATCTGTTATCATCTATGTTGCAGAACAATTTAGAAAGCAAACCGAAAGAAGTAATCTCGAGTGTTTTCCAAACAGGAGGTACATCTGGAGATGTGTACTTTTGAAAGTGTTCTTGTATGAATTCTTCCTTGGAACGTTTCAATTCTTTCTTTATTTGATCTAGGTTTTCGCGGAAACAGTTCTGTCTTACTACGATAGAAGAATCAGTGAACCAAAAAGCTCCATGTGCCAAAGCCACATGATGAATAACTTTTGAACGAAATGCTATTTCAATACTTTGAATAGCACCAAAGAGAATATGACGTAATTCTTTATCAAAATAGTATAATTGAAGTGCATCTTCAAAATAGCTATGAGGAACATAAACATGATTACTGCCAACAACTTCAAAAGTCTTGAGGTAGTTGGCAATTCGAAAGTAACTGATTATTTGAAGTTGCTTAATTACATGTGTTTCATTACGAAAAAGAAGACCTCTGCTTTTTAGTTGAGCAATGATTTAAGGGTAGTCAAGTGGTTGCTTTGTATAGTTCATAAACGTATATAAAAACGAAGTTCCGCCCTGGTTCGCTGTTCTAATGGGAAGCGTGGCGGAATCTGTCATTGCAAAAGTACGAAGTTCTTTTCAAAGCAACAAATCTCAGCCCAAGTAATTTCACATAAACACCTCCATTCCATTGATTTCAAACACGCACACATCTCTCAACTGCCGAATTTCATTCCTATCCAGCAGTTTCATTCTTCGCGTGCCTTTGTAGAAGTCATAGCGGAGAGAAATACAACGGTGCCAGCATTGGATTTCACCGCTGCGCGTCCATAGTTTGATGTCTACTGGTTCAGGATTTTGGAGCATACGTTTGAGCGTGGTGATATGAATAGCGTGGGGCATTAGTCGAAAGTGTTGTTGTAAACCTGGTTGAATATATTATGTAAGCGAGGGGCGGTAAATAGATTCAGAGGGGGAGGAACTTCTGATTTGTAATTTTATCAATATAAAAGTTTAATCCTCCCTTGTATTCTACGCAAGGGAGGATTTATTTTAGACTAAAAGGATTCAAGTTCTTCTTCAATCTCTTCAAGCGAAGGCAAACTGCTTCGCAAATCCTTGGGTAAAGCTTGTCCCAATTTGTAATCAGAAATGCCTATGGGTTTATTGATGTCGCGCAATGCATATTCCGCTTTTATACGGTCTTTCGTTTTACACAGAAGCAAACCTATCGTTTTATTGTCTCCTTCGCGGCAAAGGATATCATCAACAGCGGAACAATAGAAATTGAGTTTACCTACATATTCGGGTTTAAACTCAGTCACCTTCAGCTCAACGACCATATAACGATGCATAAATGTATTATACATTAGCATATCAAGATAGTAATCATCACCAGCTACTTCAATGTGATATTGTCTGCCTAAGAAAGCGAAGCCTGCCCCCATTTCCATCAAAAACTTTTCAACGTGTTTTACTAATCCAAGTTCCACATCACGTTCATCGTATTTGTCAGTGAAAGTAACCATATCAAACAGATATGGATCTTTCAAACTATTACGTACTTCTTCAGCTTCTGGCTTAGGGAGAGTTAGCTGAAAGTTGTTTGCCAAAGCACCATGTTGTTTGTAATAATCAAGTTCAATGGCTTCCTTTAAATAGTCGCGTGTCCAATTGGCGGAAATACATTGTATCATATACCAATATCTCGCCTTTATGTCCTTGACCTTTTGCATAAGGACCAAGTTGTTAGACCATGACACGTGTGTTATGGGCAAGCTGAAATTTGAATTTGTTAATTGCGCAACCGATGGTTGCGTTATTGGTTGGACATCTACATTAATTTCTTGCGATAATTGCGCAACTGACGGTTGCGCAATTGCAGATGCACTCATTTTACACATGGTGAGTTCCTTGTTATACTCATTGTAGAACTGCATCATGCACTGCATATTGCGAATAGAAAAACCTTTGATGTCAGTATACTCATTCTTCAAATCATTGGCAAGACGCTGCAAAGTTTTTTTGCCCCACCCGTCATTAGTTTTGCTTGTAAAAAGCATTTCACCTACGTCCCAATACATGCGAAGCAATTCAGCATTGGCACTATAATAGGCATGCTGTTGAGCTATAAGTATACGTTTCTTTACGTTTTTCAGAAGAGATGCATACTCACTGGAAGAAATAGAATCTATATTTTGTTTGACCATAACCATTTAATTTATTGCAAAGTTAGCAACTTTTATCTACATAAAAACCTCCATCCCATTGATTTCAAAAACGCACACATCTCTCAACTGCCGAATTTCATTGCTATCCAATAGTTTCATTCTTCGCGTACCTTTGTAAAAGTCGTAGCGGAGAGAAATACAGCGGTGCCAGCATTGGATTTCACCGCTACGCGTCCATAGTTTGAGGTCTACGGGTTCGGGAGATTGGAGCATACGTTTGAGCGTGGTGATATGAATAGCGTGGGGCATTAGTCGAAAGTATTGTTGTAAACCTGGTTGAAGATATTATGTAAGCGAGGGACGGTGAAAGGCACCTGCTTGCGAAGCGGTTTCCACTTGAACTTCACATGATTGTTCGCATTGGTGGCATCAGAAAGTTCACTTTCGATGTCAGTAATAAGAATGGAACTGCCCACAGGGAGTTCGGGAGAGATCAAGTAGAGTTTGTGAGACTGCAAAGCCTGCGTAAGATGACGGGCAAAGGAATAGGAAAGCGAGGACGTCTCGCTCTCGTATTCTATCTCCGTGTTATCATCGTATGCAGAAGACTGGCCACAACATACGGCAAAGCTTCGGTCAAATGACACTTTGCGCTTGGTTTGGGCGGTAAAATACAAAGTGTCTGTTACATTAAACTCATTCTCGACTTCATATTCGGCATATTCGCCTTCTTCTCCATTAACCACCACCTGATAGATGTCGTGGGGGAAGGAAACTCTGCGCTTGCGATTGAAACCCATTGAAACGAACTCGGGATGTACAGCAGTGTGTGTCATGATAATTTATACTTTTGAAGATTTTTTACTTGAGAAGGGGCATCGGGGTGCTCCCTTGATTTTTACGTGCAATTAAGGGCATGAAGTCATTAGGCTTGGAGGACAAGGGATAGCGCAAAAAAATTCACCCTACCTTTCAGGGGCGCTGGCGCCTCTTTACAAACCTTTATTTTCTTGGATTTTGAACACCCTACGTAAATATACTGCTTTATCCCAAAGAGAACTTTAATGATAGGAAAACAGCATTGGGGATTCCAGAAATCCTTTACAATGTCATCTACTCGCGGCCGCGAGTAGCACGAACGGCGGCCGCGAGTAACGCTACCGGCGGCCGCGGGTAGCACGAACGGCGGCCGCCGGTAGCAGACTTCTTCTTAGCCTGGCGAATGACTTTAGCCTTAAGGACAGCCATTTAAATTATGACAGAGCGATGCCGCCGGACGGTTTACTTCCGCGTCACAGGTAGGGTGTTAAAAATCCAGATAATTCAAGGTTAACAAAGAAGCGACAGCGCCCTCGCAGCGGAGTTTTGCACTGGCCCGCATAATCGTCTGTTGCGGCGCCAGCATTGTAGCTCACTTTGCTCGCAAAGTGAGGGCCACGAACACGTAGCGAATATAGCCAGCGCTTTAGGGCATATCTTCGTTGGATTTTTAGCCGTGTTTGGCCGCCACAATATTCGTCCCCCTCACTTTGCGAGCAAAGTGAGCTACAGTGCTGCGCCTCAGGCTTTCGCCGAATGTTCGCGTAGCGCCTCTTGTCGCTGCACCGCAAGCGCCTTGCTATTTGGCTTAAAACCCCGCAGAGATTTTCCTGGATTTTGAACACCCTACCTTCACGGGCTTGGAAAAAGTGCAGAGGAACGAACATCTTTTTCTGAAAATTTTTTGTGATAAGAGAAACGCGCCCTTGCCGCAAAGCCACTTTATGCCAACTTTTCTTCGTCAAGTCAGGCTACGGCTCGGCAATGTCAAAACTCGTTTTGACATTGCCGAGTCTTGCACTGACTTTGCACAGGAAAAATAATGGGAGCACCTTGCTGCCCCTTGTAAAAAATGGACGATAGTATAAATATGACACACACTGCCCATTCCGAGTGCGTCAATGGTGTGGAAATCGTAGCAGAGGAGACGACCCCACGTCATCTGTCAGGTGGTGATAAACCCGAAGAAGGCATGCCGGATATGATTGTCGGGGCAAGCTATGCCGGAGCTGCCACCATCGCCAAAAATCTCTGCTGACAGCATGATGAACATCTCATCGAAGACTACCTCTGACAATCCACATCGTCACACACTTAAAATCTAAGAAAATGAGAGAAAGCGACCATCTTATCCTCATTGCCAGTGGTAAAATCTGAGCAAAAGCCACCCACATCTGGCTCGTATCAATGAGCGATGACAATGCTGCGAATACTGCAAAAGTCCAAGGCTATGCGCTCTGCCTTCCGACAAAGCGCACGGGGCGACCAAGAACATTTCCGATAATGCTTCTGCCGTGTCACAAGATTGCCGAAGCAAGGCGCTTGCCACCGCCCCCACATCTAACCCCTACCTATGTAACCCACTTCTCCCACTCCTTCACACCCAAGCGCACGAAAAAGCCGCCATGCGCACAGCAAGAGAGCCAATGCGCACGGCGGCTGAAAGAAAGGATTGCCCGAAAGGGAGGGCTTGAATAAATGAGTTTCTGGATTATCTTATGATTATACGGCAATTCTCATACTCTTTATTGGAATTTGCAACACGTACAATATACAATCCCGATGTCAATCTGCTTGTATCAATGCTTGCATTCTTTTGTCCATCATGGAGATTTTGTGAACAGACAACTTGTCCCGCAGCATTTACCACAGTAAGCGATGTTGGTGATTGAACAGAAGAAATGTCAACACTAACAATTTCGTTTCTTCGCGGCATGACAGGGCTTACCTTCATTCGAGTCGATATATCCCTTACCTTTTTTATAGAGGTACTTATTTTACCTTCCTCAAAGGCGTAAATCCGTGTAATACATTCTTCTCTCATATCAAAATTACTATTTTCTCTCCATAAATCTAAGCATATGTAAGAACGGTCTTTTCCGCCGCCATAATTATTGAGACGAAAAACTCTAATCGGTTGATCTTGTTCTTCCGTATTGTAAAATGGAGAAAGTTTCCATTTATCTCCAAAAGGAATTTCTGCGAGTATTTCTCCATCTTCGTTTTGGATTTTAATACCAGTTAGGTAATCAGCATAGTCATTGACTTCAAGAGACAATGCAGATATATATTCGTATTTACTATCGCTATCAAAAAGATCTTGAGTTACATACAATAAATTCTTTCTAGAACCAGTAAAGCGCGAGAACGGAATAATACCACCATCAGCCACAATTGAGCAAATAGGATTAAGTTGAACGTCATACAAATTGAAGTGTTTAATTCCAGCATACTTTTCACTACTTGCTTTTTTCTCTGTAAGCGGATATGTGTACAACTGATCATTTGTATCAGAGGTAAATTCACCTGGCAAAATACCAACTTCGTTATGGCCAGAAAGGACTAATGGTAAGTCTTGTGCTTTAGTGCAAAGAGACAGAGACAAAAGCGCCATTGTTGTAAGAATATTTTTAATCATAATAGAATCCCTAAATCCGTGTCGGGCGCAACTTCTAATTGTTAATACTTTGAACGATGCAAATGTACAACAATTAGTGCTCCCCCCCCAATTTATACAAATATTAACAAGTGGAATCGTGTGTTAATATTAGCCAACCCTGAAACTCATAATGAAAAAATGTTGTGGAAACATTTTGCACCCAATATACAGGGTATAGAATCCCTTCTTGCATAGGATCAGTGTTGTTGTAAATGGTTTATCGCGTAAACGAGTTCGTATTCTACCTGTTGTGGCTTTTATTTCTGCCTCTCATTCTTTATGGTTTAACTGTAGTCGGCTTATGTTTTGGTTAAAATAAACAGGCGCACGTGTTGGATACACGTACGCCTGTTATATAAGTATATTCCAGCGGAATGATGTCTGGTTTTTACTATTACTTAGCCTCGTTGATGGTGCAGATGCTGACGCGGTTCCAGTCGCTTTCGCTGAACATGTTGCCCACGCCCTGTCCTTCAGCCTTGATGCGGTTGGCGGCGATGTGATATTTGTTGACCAAGATGGTTTTCACTGCTTCAGCGCGTGCGTTGGCGATTTTGGCGTTGACTTCAGCGCTACCCTCTGGAGAAGCGTAACCCTTGATGCTCACCGTGGCGCTCTTGTGGTTTTTGAGGAACGTGGCGATGCGCTCGATGTTGGGGAGTTGCGAGGCGTCCACTGTGCTCTTGCCCTGACGGAAGGTGACGGTTTGCTCCATAGAGTTGGTTGACTTCGTGATGGTCTCAACCACAGGTTTCTGGTTGCGGGCGTCGTTGAGCATTTGCTGCAGCGAGCGGATGTTGGCGTTTTGCTTGGCGATTTCGCGGTCTTTGCCTGATACCTGTGAGCGGAGGTCGTTGATTTTCGCGTTCAAGGCATCAATCTCGCCCTGGTTGTAGGCGCGGAGGAAGGTCATGTAGTGCTGGCCGTTGTTTTTGTTCTTGAAATGGTAGGTTGCGCCTGCGAGCAATTCGATGGCGCTCTTGTTGATGTTGCAAGAAGGACTGGTTTTCCCGTTGTCCATGTTGTAAACGATTGACGGCTTGAGCGACAGCGTCCAAATCTTCTTCTTGCCCAGGTTGAAGTTGAGGTTGAAGCCATATTTGGTGGTCATGTAGTTGAAACTTGAACCAGCAGAGGCGTTATAATAATTGCGTCCCCATCCTGCGCCGACAACGGCTTCCACTTCGAAAAAGCGCGGTTTGCCCTGGTAGCCCCAGATGGCGTTGGAAACATTGAATTTGCCGAGAAGGCTGAGGTTTGAAGCGTCGAAGACAGTGGCGCTCTCGCTCACGTTGTTGGCTGCCATAAATTGTGCGCCGAGGGCGAAGACCGGCGTGATTTGTTTGGTGAGCTCAACGCCGTAGGTGGCACGCATGTTCTTGAAGAAGGCCGAGTGGGTGGTTGGGGTGATGCCGCCGGCAACAACGCCAGCCGACCAGTTGTCGTAAAAGCCCGAACCTTGAACGGTTTTTTGAGCGTTGGCCGTGAGCACCATTGCGCCCATAGCCATAAAAGCGATAAACTTTTTCATAACTGTCTGTTATTTAGATGGTGATTTTTGTTTGTGCAGATTGTGAACGCGTGGGGGCTGCGTTAGCCCGCTTCCTGTTCAACAGATATGCAAAAATAGTACTTTCTTTTTGCAAATGCAAGATACTTTTTGGAAAAAGAAAGTTTTCTCCCTGCCAAGCCGCGCTTGTGGAACGCCAGGACGCTGCGGGCAGACGGAAGGCGCGTTAGAACACCAGTAGGGCTATGAAAAAAGCCACGAAACCTGCTGGAAGTATTCCGCTGGTTTCGTGGCTCGTTTTGTTGTTGGAGGCATGACGGGGTGGGGAATCCCAGTTTTGCCGTTGTTTATTTCAGAATCATCTTGCGAACGCTTCCGTCGCTCATGCGTACAATGTTCACACCCTTGACAGGGGCAGAGTGGCGTTGGCCATTTGGCGTATAGTAGGCCACAGGCGTTGCTTTCTCGGCGGCAGTGTTTTCAACCTGCTCGATGCCAGTGGTGACACTCTGGCTTGGGAAGACAAACATGCCGGGGAACCAATAGTGCTTCAGGCCCGTCATGGGATATTCGGCGAGGAATTTGCCGTTGACGTCACATTCGTAGACCATGTAGTCCGTGCTGCCCCAGCTTTTGAAGAGGCTCATGAAGAGATGGTCTGTTGTGGGGTCAACGCGGAAGCTGCAGCCATAGACAAACCATCCTGCGGCCGTTTTCGTGAGGTCAACGATTTCGGTGCATTCGTTCTTGTCGATGTCATACTTGTAGATGTGGTCGGGACCAGTCCAGCCAGAGGCATAACCCCAGTAGAGCACGTTGTTTTGTACGCTCGCACAGAAAGTTCCTGTCGTCCATGCGTAGTCAACGGCTGGCGTGTGCATGCCGTCGGCGAGCGTCACGCTTTCCGCTTTCATCGTTTCCGTGTTCAGGCGGCAGATACTTGAAGCCGTGTTGGCCCAAAGCGAACCGTCTTTGGCGCAGACGATGGATTTGAAGTCGCCTTCGAAAGCGGCCTCCACCTGATCGGTCTCCGTGTTGATGACAACGAGGCCGTTTTTCTTGGTGGCGGCGTAAACTTTGTCTCCCTTGAGAATCATGTTGCCGCATTCGCCCTGCAATCCTTTGCCGTTGGCGTCGGTCACTTCCTTCGTGATTTCCTGTTTGACGAGGTTGAGGATGTAGATACCATCGGAAGTGCTCACGTAAGCCTTTTCGGCAGATACGCCCACGAAACTGCGGCCCTGGAAATTGAGCTTGCTTTCGTCGATGTTTTCAATCTGCTTTTCAACGGCCAAGGTCTTGGCGTTGCAGATGGTGATCATGCCGCCGGAGACAGAAGCCCCTGGGTCTTTGGCGGTCTTGGAGATGATGTAGAACTTGTCGTTGAAGATGGCACCATAGCAAGCCGTGCCGCCCACGTTCTCCACCACGTTGTACGACCATTCGCCGTTGGGTGAGAGATAGTTGATGGATGAATTCTGGTGGCCATACCAGTCTTCGTTGACCACTAAGGCACCGTATGACTGGCCTGCGTTGGCCGCATCCTGTGCGAAACTTGCCACGAAGGCAACGAGGGTAAACAAGAAAAGCGTAATTCTTTTTCTCATAACAATTGTGTTTGAATGGTTGATATTTCGATATGATAAAATCTTGTGCATCAATCCTCTGGTATCATTCTGCAGCCTCTGCGTGGAGGTCTTCTGCGCCACTGATTTCCGTTGACGTCTCGCCGAGCCAGCCACACAACTGGTTTTGTGCACAATAGACGCGCACGAAATGGATGCGCGAGAGTTTCACGGGGCGGCGGTTGGCATCTACGGCCCAGTCGATGTTGAAGCTACAGCCGTTGGCATCATTGTTAGGATGGTTGTCGGCATAGCCGTAGCGTAGGGACGAGAGCACCCAGTAGGGGGCTTCCTCTGTTCCTTGGTTCACGCCGTTGGGAGGAAGCAGGGTGCCTTTGAAGGTGAGGGGCGATGAGAGCCACTGGGGAAAATATTCCTGAGCATGAAACTGGTTGCGGGCGAGGATGCCGTTACGGCCTTGGTTGTCGGTCCAGGGAATGTCGGAAAGGGCGTTCGCCGTGTAGGTGATTTCGTAGCCATACACCACCTTGCCCACGCTGTCGACATCCGCACTTCCGGAGAGTTCATACCAAGGGTCGTCGGGCAAGCCGTTGCCGTTCACGTCCTCCGACACCATCACGATGCCCGGTTCGCTGTTGCCCTCAAAGGCGTTGCCGCGGATGAGGAAATCCGCTTCGCCGCTGACATTGACGATAGGGTGGTCGAAATGAAACGTGATATAGCC
>OJJU01000432.1_pt1 | contig 15603 bp, 14 predicted proteins | sample 1596141 | NCBI WGS metagenome assembly OJJU01 (sample SAMEA4350150, study PRJEB24818) | metagenome | biome: human; feature: gut; material: faeces | place: Denmark | collected 2013-09
GGTGTATTCGGCTTTCTTCCTGATGCTTTATCGTGAGGGAATGCCGGGTGCCATCCTCTTCACGGGTGTGTCGATGGTGGTCTATTTCGTGGTGGGTGTCAAGTATGAGAATGTGATGCTCTGGGACACCTATACCTCGGTGGGCAAGTTTGTGGTGCTCTTGCTGGTGCAAGTCTTCACGGCGTTTATGGTGAAGTCTTACACGGGCAATATGAAGCATTTCCTCATCATCTTGTGCTATAGTTTGGGAGGCACTATTCTGTTCTTGCTCTTCTCCACCTTTGTCATCCCATTCGACATCGTCTGGATTCAGTTGGGCTTGTGTGCGGCGATGCTGGGCTTCCTGGTATATCAAGGTTTGGCGACTCGCATCCGCAATTATTACTTCATAGCGGCGTTTGCGCTCGGCTCCATCGCCTTCTTCTATTCAGCCGACTATGTGCTCAACAATGTGATGGAGCCTCACCAGAGAGTGCGTATCAATGTGCTCTTGGGCTTGGATGAAGACTTGGCTGGTGCTGGATATAATGTGCATCAGAGTGAGATAGCCATCGGCTCGGGTGGCTTGCAAGGCAAGGGCTTCTTGAATGGAACGCAGACGAAGTTGAAGTTTGTGCCAGAGCAAGATACCGACTTCATCTTCTGTACGGTAGGCGAGGAGGAAGGTTTCCTCGGCTCGGCAGGAGTCTTGTTGCTCTTCCTGGCGTTGATATTGAGGTTGATACATTTGGCGGAGCGGCAACCCTTCAAGTTTGGGCGAGTGTATGGATATTGCGTGCTGAGTGTGTTCCTCTTCCACTTGTTTATCAATGTGGGCATGGTGCTCGGCTTGACACCGGTTATCGGTATTCCTCTGCCTTTCTTCAGTTATGGAGGTAGTTCACTTTGGGGTTTCACCATCTTGCTCTTCATCTTCCTGAGGATTGATGCCGGAAGAAATCTGGTGAGAAGCTAGGGGGAGATTGAGATATAAGAGATGAAATGAATTGGAGCTTTGGACTTGCGATGACAATGACAATTACAGTTCGATTTTCCGCACCCCTCCTTTTTAGATATAAATGAATAAGAAAAGTCCTCTTATGAGATACTCTTTCGAGTGTCTGATAAGAGGACTTTTTGGTATGTTCTCAACGTTTTTCGAGTTTGATTCCGATGTCGCTGATGCCTGGAAGGATTTCTCGCTTCATGTCGTGGCGAATCATGATGTGGATGGAGTCATTCTCGTTGAAGTGATACAGGTTGATGGGGAAGTTGTATTGGTAATAACTGATTCCCTGACCTGTTGTCACGCCATCCTTATTGATGAGGTTGCACTGGATGGTATCGAGCTTGACGATCTTTTCCCCATGGGCGACTTTCTTGGCTTGATGGATCTTGCCACCCATGATTTGCAACTTGTTTCTTTCTTCCTTCTCCTTCTTGCACTCCTGATTAGGAAAGATTTCTTGCTCTACGATCAGCGTGATGCCCATGAAAGGATAGGCACCCGTGATGCGCAAGCCCAGATTCTCTTGATAGAGCCCGGTGGAGGTCAATGGAGGAATGGCAAACGAGAGTGTGTCGTTCTTCTCCCATCCAGCAATAGGAGTGTGGGCATATTTGTAATATACCGTTGACTCCTTGCAGGATGTAACCATCATCGACAAGCTAAGGCTCCCTATTATTAATAAGGTGTAGAATAATCTTTTCATTTCTTATTCTCCCTGCTATTTGTTTCCTTATTCGCCTTGCTGAGGTTGAGGGCGATTGTCGCCTTGAGGTCGCTCGCCTTGAGGTCGATTGTTTTGAGGACGTTCGCCTTGCTGACGCTCACCTTGTGGGCGGTTGTTTTGAGGGCGTTCGCCTTGTCTGCGCTCACCTCGGTTTCGGTTGTCACGACGGCGATTGTTGTTTTGTCTATTATTTCTACGTTCGCCTCTTTCGCCTTGCGGAGCATTGCCCTGCTGGCTTCTTTCTCCCTGGAAAGCATTGCCCTGCTGCCCTCTCTCTCCCTGAGGAGCATTGCCTTGCTGGTTTCTCTCTCCCTGGAAAGCATTGCCTTGCTGGCTTCTATCACCCTGTTGGTTTCTCTCTCCCTGTGGGCGATTGTTGCGATTTCTATTATTGTTCTTTTTCTTTCTCTTCGCCTTGTCGAATCGGCTGAGGTCTGCTTCGGCAAGAAGGTCGGCAGACTTTGGCTTCTCCTTCACCTTGCCATTCTCCATGAGGCTGAGAGGTTTCTCGCCACGACGATTCATCTCGATGATTTCCATCGCACGCTCTGCCGTGATGGTCTCCAAGTTGGAAGCCATGTTCTTGTCGGAAGAGTAGGTGATGAGACCAGCCAAGATGTCGGTCTTAAACTGGTGGAAGTCGCCATCGGCGGTCTGCAAGACAATGTCACGTGCAGGAATCTTCTTGCTAGCCTCCACATAGTTGTCCACCTCATAGTTGAGGCAGCACTTCAACTTGGCGCACATGCCGGCAAGCTTCTGAGGATTGAGCGAGATGTCCTGGTAGCGTGCGGCATTGGTGCTCACGCTCACGAAGTTCTTCATCCAAGTGGCGCAACAAAGCTCGCGTCCGCAAGGTCCGGTACCACCGATGCGACCAGCCTCTTGTCGAGCACCGATCTGCTTCATCTCGATACGAACATGGAAGGTATCGGCGAGCACCTTGATGAGTTGACGGAAATCGACACGTTCGTCGGCGATGTAGTAGAATATCGCCTTGTTGCCATCGCCTTGGTATTCCACGTCACCGATCTTCATCTTCAGACCGAGGTCCTTGGCGATCTGTCGGCTCTGTATCATCGTGCCATGCTCACGGCTCTTCGCCTCCTTGCACTTCTCGATATCCACAGGCTTGGCGATGCGGTAGATGCGCTTGATGTCGTCGGATGACTTGAGGTTGGCTTTCTTGATTTGAAGCTTCACCAGTCTTCCGGTGAGAGTTACCACACCGATGTCGTGTCCAGGACTAGCCTCTACAGCCACCACGTCGCCCTTCTTGAGGTCGAGGTTGTTGACATTATGATAATATCCCTTGCGGGTATTCTTGAACTGCACCTCCACGAGGTCGGTGCTCTCGGCATTGCCCGGTACGTCGGCAAGCCAGTCGTAGGTATTCAGTTGGCGGTCTTGGCGACCAGCGGCTTTACAACAAAGTCCACGGTCACAACCATGCCACATTCTGAATTTCATATCTTTGTAATCCACGCTGCGTTTTTTAAATTAAGAATTAATAATTAAGAATGAATAATGAGGCTTGTGCCATCGTTATCTTCCTTGGGGTTATATTGATTATATGATTGATGTCACTTCCTAATGAGCAGGACGATGATTTTGAGTGCGAGGTCGAAGAAGACAATCTTGGCATTGGCATTCTGACCGATGAATCGCTTGCACTCATCGAAGAGGTTGAAGATGTCGATGACGTTCGCCTCGTTGATGAATCGGGCGAAGTTTTGGGCGAATTCCTCTTCCTCTTGCGTCATGTAGGTGAGTTCCTCGTTGCGGAAATTGTACATGAAGCTTTCCCTCACCATGTGGTTGAAGTAATCGAGCATACGCTTCTGCTTCTCTCGTCCGAAGGTAGCCACCACCTCGCTCCACTTCTTCAGGTCGTGGATGTTGCGCATGTAGGCGAGTCGCATCAGCATGATAAACATATCGAGATGCTGGCGATTCTCATTGCCGGAATCAAGTTCCTCCAGGGCTGCATTCCAATTGCCATGGGCGATGCGCGCGATGCGGTGCGCCATATTTGGCTCCAAGGCTCGGCGCTCGATGAGTGCTTGCTCCAGGCTCTCGTCGTCTATCTTCTTGAAGTCGATGCGCTGGGTACGGCTTCGGATGGTCTCCAAGAGGAGTTCCGGTTCCTCGCTCACCATGATGAAGAAGGTCTTCGAAGGAGGTTCCTCCAAGAGCTTCAGTATCTTGTTGGCGCTAGGCAGGTTCATACGCTCGGGAAGCCAGATAAGGCTCACCTTGTAGCCGCCCATCACCGACTTGAAGTTGAGCTTGTGCGAGATGTCGTCGGCTTCCTCTGCCGTGATGATGGCTTGCTTGTTGAGGTCGGTGTCGGTCTTGCCGATGCGTCTCATCCATTCGTCTATCTGGAAGTAGGGACCCTTGGCAAGCATCTCTCTCCACTGGGTGGCGAAGTCATCGCTCACCGGCTTGTGGTCGCTAGGCATATCCGAAGTCTTGATGGTGGGGTAGGTGAAGTGGAGGTCGGGATGTTCCCACTTCTTGAGCATCGCCTTGGCTCGGCGCAGTTCATCGGAGAGGGATTCCCCCGGTGCCAGGTTGGCTTCGTCACGCTCGCCCATCAGATAACTGGCAAAAGCCAATGCCGTCGCCATCTTGCCGCATCCTCTCGGACCGCAGAATAGCAAGGCGTGGGGGATTCGGTTCTCCTCCACCATCTGCATGAGGCGTCCCCATACTTCCTTCTGACCTATGACTTCATGAATCGACATTTTTTTATTTTAGAATAAAGTTTTTGCAATCTGCTTCACGCTATCTACGGCTGATACGGTGAAGAAATGCACATTGTTGTAACCATGTGCGAAGAGGTCTTTCACCTGTGCCGTGGTCCACTCAATGCCGAGTGCCTTGGCATCCTCATCGGTCTTGCACTTCAATACCTCCTGGGCGAGTGCCTCTGGGATGTCGCAATGGAAGGTCTTAGGCACGACGGTGAGCTGGGAGAGCTTGGCGAATGGCTTGAGGGCAGGGATGATAGGAATCGTGACGCCCATCTGTCGAGCCTTCTCCACAAACTGGTAGAACTTCTCGTTGTCGTAGAAGAGCTGTGTGACGGCATAAGATGCGCCGAGCTGCTGCTTCTCCAAGAGGTGCTGCATGTCCATCTCCAAGTTGGGAGCTTCCTCGTGCTTCTCAGGGTAGCAAGCCACGCCATAGCAGAACTTCTCGCCAGGGTGCTTGATAGGAGTGCCATCGGCAAAGAAACCCTCGTTGAACTGTGCCACCTGCTTCAAGAGGTCGGTGGCATGGGCATGACCATTAGGGGTTGGGGCAAACTGGCGGTCTTCCTTCGCCTTGTCACCACGGAGCAAGAGCACATTGCTGATGCCGAGGAACTGGAGGTCGAGCAACTCATACTCGATGTCTTCCTTGCTGGCACCACTACAGATGACGTGAGGGATGACAGGGATGTCGTACTTGTTCTGGATAGCACCAGCGATGGCAACCGTACCCGGACGGCGGCGCACACGTTGGCGAGTGAGCAAGCCGTTCTCCAGCTCCTTATACACATACTCGCTATGATGAGTGGTGATGTTGATGAAGCGAGGACCAAACTCTTTCAAGGAGTCGATGGTGCGGAAGAGAGCCGCCGTGCCATTGCCCTTCAATGGAGGAAGCACCTCGAAAGAGAATCCCTTCTTGTCTCCTTCTTTATCTAAAAATTCTGCTATGTTCATATCTTCTTATTGAATTATATGGTGTTATCATCGCCATACATGATACAAGTATGGGCGTATTTGTTTGCAAAAATACGAAAAAATAGGGGGAAATGCAAAAAAATGGGGGAAAAACGAAGGTTTGACGTATTATTTAATAAGAAATCATGTAATATCAGATGCAAAAGGACGTTTTTTCAAAGAGACTACTTGAAAATATAATGTTCTCATCTCCTCATGGAGAAATGCTATTCTCGATATTGTTAGAACATAAATTTAAAACCTATATAATTATGCAACAAAATCAAACGGGCTCTAAAGCCTATCTTATCAGAATTGTGATGGTCGCCGTACTCGGCGGTCTGCTTTTCGGCTATGACACCGCCGTGATTTCGGGTGCCGAAAAGGGTTTGCAGGCATTCTTCATGGGTGCCACCGACTTTACCTATACCGACTTTTGGCATGGCTTCACCAGTTCGAGTGCCTTGATCGGATGTATCATCGGTTCGGCGCTCTCAGGCGTGCTTGCTTCCAACTGGGGACGTAAGCGTACCTTGATTTTCGCCGGTGTGATGTTCTTCGTCTCTGCATGGGGTTCCATGTGTCCTGAGACGATGGTTCTCCCAGAGGGAAAACCAAACCTCACCTTGCTCATCGTGTTCAACATCTATCGTGTGATCGGTGGTGTCGGCGTGGGATTGGCTTCTGCCGTCTGCCCGATGTATATCGGTGAGATTGCCCCTAGCAATATCCGTGGTATGCTCGTGAGCTGGAACCAGTTTGCCATCATCTTCGGTCAGTTGGTGGTATATTTCGTCAACTTCTTCATCCTCGGCGACCACATTGCTCCTGCCATCCAGAGCATCGGCAATGGTATGAACGAGATTCTCAATGGAGGAGAGGCTGCATGGGCTATCGAGACTGGTTGGAGATATATGTTCGGTTCGGAGATGGTGCCAGCGGGCTTGTTCGCCGTGCTCATCTGCTTCGTGCCAGAGACTCCTCGCTATCTCGCCATGGTAGGTCAGGACGACAAGGCTTTGCATGTGCTCACTCGCATCAATGGTGACTTGGAGGCTGAGAATATCTTGAGCGAAATCAAGAACACCGTGACCGAGAAGACCGAGAAGTTGATGACCTATGGTTTCCTCTGCATCTTCGTGGGCGTGATGCTCTCTGTATTCCAGCAGGCTGTGGGTATCAATGCCGTGCTCTACTATGCTCCTCGTATCTATGAGGCAATGGGCTTCGACAATCCTATGGTGCTCACCGTGTTCAATGGTATCGTCAACCTGGGCTTCACTTGCGTGGCTATTTTCACCGTGGAGAAGTTGGGTCGCAAACCTTTGCTCATCGTCGGTTCGCTCGGTATGGCATTGGGTGCTATCGGTGTTGCCATCACCTTCGGCAATCCTAGCATGCAACTCTTCTGCATGGTTTCCATCATGGTATATTCAGCATCCTTCATGTTCTCTTGGGGACCTATCTGCTGGGTGCTCATCGCCGAGGTATTCCCAAATACCATCCGTGGTGCAGCCGTTGCCATCGCCGTTGCCTTCCAGTGGATTTTCAACTGGATCGTCTCCACTTCCTTCGTGCCACTTGCCAATAGCATGGGCTATTGGTTCACCTACGGCTTGTATGGAGTGATCTGTATCATTGCCGCCATCTTCGTATGGAAGCTCGTGCCAGAGACCAAGGGCAAGACCTTGGAGGATATGACCAAGCTTTGGAAGAAAGAATAAGACATCGTGATGCCGTCCTGCTCTTGGGGCAGGATGGCTTAAGGACATAAAATAAGGCGCAATCGTCATCCCGACGGTTGCGCCTTTATCATTTCTTTCGAATGAGTTTATTTAAGAGAGTATTAACTAAATTGCACCATATTTGTGATGTATTGTTTCTTGTAAGAACCTTATAAAATGTTTTATTATATGGTCTTTATCTTGTGCTGTTTTTTTAATTGCTCTTCTTCTTCCAAGCGTTGCGGATGGCAAAGCTTACTGTTTTGGTGCCACTGCTGATGCTATTAGAGATATAGTTGGTCTGCTTGCTATCTACCAAGATGTTGTACAAGTAGAATGGGAAGCCCATCTGCTTGGTGCCCCACTGGCAGTAGCCTGAGTAATATGCGTTGTAACCGAAGTTCAATACTACCTCGTGTGACTTGTTGTCTGCACCATAGTTGAGGTTCAACTTGATAGGTGAAGGGCAAGCGTAGATGTATGCCAAGGACTGGTTGCTGTTAGGCAAAACCATATACTTGATCTTGATGGTCTGTGGCTCAACCTTTGAGATAGCCTCCTTCAAGTCAGCATCGCTGATGTGCTCTGCCAACTTAGCTACAGGGAAGTTTCTTACAGTCATGGTGCTATCGCCAATCATGCTGATGGATACTTGTGTGTCAACAGAGTCCGTCTGGTTCTTGACGTCAGCATCGTTCTTGTGGTCCCACAAGATCTTCATGTCAGAGTAAGTACCTGCCATGGCCATATTGCTCTGGTAAGCCTTTTGCTGTTCGAGGGTGAGATAGCTATAGGTATCATCACCTGTGTTACATGATGTGAAGGCGAATGCTGCAAGGCATACTGCCACTACTGAAAGTAATTTGAATTTCTTCATTGTTTTTTCTTGTTATTTTATGATTGTTTGTATTCTAGTCCTTTCTTCTCGCTAGCGTTCTTCCTCTATCTGTAGAAAAACGCTGCAAAACTACACATATAAACTAGGAAAACAAAATATCTTGCACGAAAATCTAGTTAATGTTTGTTAAGCGTGAAAAAAGGGGTTCCGATTCTGCACCGAGAAATATATTGGCAAAGGCAATATATCTCTTACTCAGTCGTTTAACTTGAAATAGTCGGGATTACTGGACTCGAACCAGCGACCTCGCGCCCCCCAGACGTGTGCGCTACCAACTGCGCCAAATCCCGAAACCTTTTGGTTTTGTGCTGCAAAGGTAGGGGAAAGTTTCCAATTACGCAAAGATATTAGAAGTTTTTAGGAATTTTCTAATGGAACGAAACGTATCTGGGAGGAGATGTATTGAAAGAAAACAATTAAAAAGCAATATGTTTATGAAGAAATGGAATTGGATGAGGCTGAGACTGATGCCTCTCTTTGCGGCTTTCTTGCTCTTGTTGGGATGTACGGGAAGCAAGGCTGAACGCAAGTTGTTGAAAGATGCCGCCTCGGAAATCAATTCGGAGCTTGAGAAGTCGGCGAAGGAAGCTTCTTCCGATCCTGTGTCGGATGACAAGTCGAACGATGGAGATTCTTATGCCCAGGATGAAGAAAAAGAGATTTCGCCTACAGCTTCATCGAAGTATGATGGTGTCGAAATCCCCGTCTATACGAAGGGAAATCTCTCCGAAACCATCAAGCATCGCTATTCCTATACCGTATCTTACAATCATCAGATGAAAAACCCTAACTGGGTGGCTTGGTCTATCACCGCCGACCATGCTTCGGGCAAGGTGCAGCGCTCGGACTTCTGGGATGATGATGACATGCCAGATCCTAAGGGCTATCTCTCTGATTACTATAACAGTGGATATGATAGAGGGCACATGTGTCCGGCTGGCGACAACAAGTGGAGCGAGAAGGCGATGGAGGATTGCTTCAGAATCACCAATATGTGTCCGCAAGATGGTGGGTTGAACCGTGGTATGTGGAACTCCATCGAACAGCAATGCCGTGCTTGGGCTAAGAAATATGGTAAGGTGTATGTGGTGTGTGGACCTATCTACCTCAACCAGCAACATCGCAAGATAGGCAAGAACAAGGTGGTGGTGCCTGAGGCTTTCTTCAAGGTGGTGCTTTGCATGGAGGGTACTCCGAAAGCCATCGGTTTCATCTGTCGAAACCAGTCGCAGAAGGGCAAGAAGAAAACCGACTTCATCAATACCATCGATGATGTGGAGCGTATCACGGGTTACGACTTCTTCTCTAAGTTGCCCGATGACATCGAGGATAAGGTGGAGGCTCACGCCGACATCAATGAGTGGTAGAAAAATACCAATGCATCATTAATCTGTTCCTAAAAGAGATATATACGAAAAAAGGACTTCCCAAAAGAGAAGCCCTTTTTCATTGGATCTTGTGACTCGCATGGGGCTCGAACCCATGACCCCAACATTAAAAGTGTTGTGCTCTACCAGCTGAGCTAGCGAGTCAATCTCCAACTTATGTTTCAAAAGCGAGTGCAAAGGTACGACATTTTTCTGAATCCTCCAAATAAAATGCCATATTTTTGCAAAAATCGTATGTTTTTTCTTCTTTTTCCTCCTAGATTCTCTTCTTTTCTCTCTGTTTTCATTCTTTGAGAGCTGTGTTTTACGCTCCTAGGAGTGTAAGCTTGTATCCCTAGGAGTGTTCTCCTTCAATTCGCTGACGATTTCTTCCGCACTATGCGAGGTGCCGTATTGTGGCTTTTCCCTCGTTACGTATCTCTGCCAATAGGCAATGAGAAGGGTGGTGAGCGGAAGGGCGACAATCAAACCGAGGAATCCCAACAAGGCTCCCCATACGGAGAGGCTGAGTAGGAGGATGGCTGGGTTGAGTCCCATCGCCTTGCCCATAATCTTTGGCGTAACCACCATGTCGGTAAGTATCTGTACCACACAGAATACCAAGAATGCCAAGCCAAAGACTATCCAGAAGTTCTGTCCGGTGTCTGCTGCCTTGAGCATGGCAAGGAATGCCGTAGGGATGAGGGCAAAGGTATGGAGGTAAGGTACCAAGTCCATGATGCCTATCAAGATGCCCAAGCCTATCGCCATCGGGAAACCGATGATGGTGAAGCCGATGCAGAACATGATGCCCATGCAGAGAGCCACCATTCCTTGTCCACGGATGTAATTGTTGAGTTCCCTTTCCACGTCCTTCATCAACTCTTGCCAGAAAGGGCGGCTCTTCTTCGGGAAGATGCGAATCCAGTTGGCGGTCAACGTCTCGTAATCGAGCAGGATGAAGAACATATATAATAAGGTAATCATCGATGCCACGATGCTGATGAGGATGTTGGCGGTTTGTCCCACCACAGAGAATACCTTCGGCATGGTGGTCTTCACGGCATCCGAGAAATCCTTGCTTTTCAAGAATCTCTCTATCTGCACCTGGTTGTCCTGGAGCCATTCCTTGATGACGGCGGTCAGGTTGTTGGTGTGGGTGGTCTGATGCAACCATCTTGTCAGCACCTCGCCCAACTTGTCCAACTGGTCGATCATCGGAGGGATAATCAGCCAGATGACGCCTCCGATAACGCCGATGGCAAGGAGCATGGCGATGATGATGGACAATGCCCTCACCTTGACATGCAACTTGTTCTCGATGAATTTCACCACAGGGTAGAGCAGGTATGCGAAGAACCATGCGATGAAGAAGGGCAGCAAGACACTGCTCAGGTAGTTGGTGACATACAGTACGCCCAGTACGATGAGGGTGATGCCTGTCCATCGGATAAATTTATCGAATGTTATCTCTTTAGCCATTTTTCTCTTTTTCTATAGATATTGCCTTTTGGTAGCACTCCCTGCACAGAGGTTCATACTCGTCTTTCTCGCCGAGGAGCACACGACGATCATTGCTGATCAATCGATGGCTTACGTAGGCAAGGGCACCGCATCTCACACAGATGGCATGCACCTTGGTCACCTCGTCGGCGATGGCGCAGAGGGCTGGGATAGGACCGAAGGGGATTCCCTTGAAGTCCATGTCGAGACCAGCCACGATGACGCGTACGCCACGATTGGCTAGCTCATTGCAGACCTCCACGAGACCATTGTCAAAAAACTGGGCTTCATCGATACCGACCACGTCGATGTCGGAAGCCAATAAGAGTAGTGACCCAGATGATTCTATCGGAGTGGAGTGGATCGAGTTCTGATCATGGCTCACGACATCTTCATCTGAGTAACGCGTATCGATGGAAGGTTTGAAGATTTCCACCTTCTGCTTGGCGAACTTAGCTCGCTTCATTCTACGGATCAATTCCTCTGTTTTGCCAGAGAACATAGAACCGCACACCACTTCTATTCTACCGGGACGGTGTGCCTCCCCAATAAGATTTTCTGTCATTTCGACCACAAAATTAGCAATAAGGTTTTAAAAAATGCAAAGAAAAACGATTTTTTTTTGCTTAGAAAGATTTATTAACTACATTTGTACGCTGTATGGGCATATTATATATCGTACCGACTCCAGTTGGCAACATGGAGGACATGACAATGCGAGCCATCAGGGTTCTGAAAGAAGCTGATTTGGTACTCGCCGAAGACACTCGAACATCGAGCGTCCTGTTGAAGCATTTCGACATCAAAAACCGATTGATGGCGCATCATAAGTTCAATGAGCACGGCACGTCGGCTTCGGTGGTCGAACGTTTGAAGGCTGGTGAGACCATCGCCCTCATATCCGATGCAGGCACACCGGGTATCAGCGATCCGGGTTTCTATCTGGCTCGTGAGGCGGCAAAGGCAGGCATCACCGTGCAGACCTTGCCGGGACCTACCGCTTGCATCCCTGCCATCGTCTCTTCGGGGTTGCCTTGCGATCGCTTCTGCTTCGAGGGGTTCATCCCTCAGAAGAAGGGAAGGCAGACCTATCTGGAGTCTTTGCAGAACGAGACGCGTACGATGATATTCTATGAGTCGCCTTATCGTGTGGTGAAAACCTTGCAACAGTTTGCCGAGGTGTTTGGTGAAGACCGACAAGTGAGCTGCTGCCGTGAGATTTCCAAGATACACGAGGAGAGCGTGAGAGGTACCTTGGCTGAGGTCATCGCCCATTTTGAGGAAACGGAGCCTAGGGGCGAGTTCGTCATCGTACTTGCCGGTAAGGACCCGAAGCAACTCAAGGAAGAAATGAAAGAAAAGCGACGTGAAGAACGTAAAAAGAATAATAATCAAAAGTAATAAGGAGAAAGATTATGAAGAAACTATTTTTCATCGCTTGTTGTGCAGCAATGCTCGTGACAGGCTGTAAGGATGGCAAGAACTCGTCTGATTTGGCTAATATGCAACAGTCAGATTCGCTCAATAACATCATTGCCCAAAAAGATAGTGAAATCAATGACTTGATGGGCACTTTCAATGAGGTGCAAGAGGGACTTCGCCAAATCAGCGATGCCGAGAATCGTGTAGCCTTGGCTAAGGCTGGCGAGGGTGTGAACAGTAAACAAAAAATCAAGGAGGACATCCGCTTCATCGCCGACCAAATGAAGAAGAATAAGGAACTCATCGCCCAACTTCAGAAGAAATTGGAGAACAGTTCCTTGAATGCCACCCAACTGAAGAAGACCATCGAGAACTTGACTGCCCAGTTGGCTGAGAAGGAGAAGCAGCTCCAGGCTCTTCGTGAGGAATTGGACAAGAAGGATATTCATATCGCAGAGTTGGATGAGTCTATCAACAACTTGCACACCAACGTCAACAATCTGACTACTGAGAGCCAGAAGAAGACCGAGACCATCAATGCCCAGGATAAGCAGTTGAACACCGCTTGGTATGTATTCGGTACCAAGAAGGAGTTGAAGGGTCAGCACATCATGGAAGATGGTAAGGTGATGAATGGTAACTTCAATAAGAACTACTTCACCAAGATCGATATTCGCAATACTACCGAGATCAAGTTGTATTCGAAGACAGCTAAGTTGCTCACAGCTCATCCATCCAGCAGTTATAGCTTGGTACGTGATGCCAACAAGCAATATACATTGCGCATCACCAATCCACAGATCTTCTGGAGCACTAGCAAGTACTTGGTTGTTCTTGTGAAGTAATAAAAATATACAGATTTGTCGTGTGACGACTTGTCTGTTGGGATATAAAAAGAAATGCCCCCTGACTAGACTCTTCATCTGGTCAGGGGGCACTTTTATTTTTCCCTAGTTAGGAAAAATTTCTTTCCTAGTTAGGTATGAAATTTTTCCTAGGCAGGGACGAAAAACTCTCTAGGCTTGCATTTCTTGCTAATGTGGGGAAGGCTTGTGGTGAACCACTCTCCATGCAATGATGAATATTTGACAGAGAATTATCTCTTCGCCTGGAAGAATGCTTGCATGAGAGACTTGCATTCCTCTTCCAACACACCCGATGTAACGGTTGTCTTCGGGTGGAGTGCATTGGGGGCATATCTGGAGTAACCTCTCTTCTCATCGCAAGCTCCATATACCACTCGAAATCTGTGCCCATCCGATGGCACCGGCGCACATCACGCAAGGCTCCACGGTGACGTAGAGCGTGCAGTCCTTGAGATATTTTCCACCAAGCATGTTGGCGCCAGAGGTGATGGCTTGCATCTCGGCATGGGCGGTGACATCGTGCAACATCTCCATGAGGTTGTGTGCCCTGGAGACAATCTTGTCTTGGCAAACGATGATGGCACCTACGGGAATCTCATCCTCGTCGAAGGCACGCTGGGCTTCCATCAAAGCCTTGCGCATGTATTCTTCGTCTTTCTTGTTCTGTTCTTCCATCTTGTATCTTTTTCTTTATGATTGTCGCATTTTGGATGCAAAAATACATAAAAAAGTTTGATGTTAAAAGGAAAAATGTTACTTTTGCAAATAAAAGTGTAAAAACATGGATTGAGATATGGCAGAACATAACGATTTAGGTAAGTGGGGCGAGGACGAGGCGGCTCTTTACTATGAGGATAGAGGTTATGAAATACTTGAACGAGACTGGAAAGTAGGTAAGCGTGACATTGACCTCATTGCCTTGACGGAAGACAAAGATACGCTCGTCTTCGTGGAAGTGAAGACTCGCCAGAATAACGATCTTCAGGAACCTGAAGAGGCGGTGGATGTGAAGAAAATGCGCAATCTCGCCATAGCCGCCAATGCCTATGTCAAGTTGCACGACTTGGATATGGACGTGCGTTTTGATATCATCTCGGTGATAGGAAAATGTTCTTGCGTGGAATCTATCGAATGTTTTGAGGATGCCTTCAATCCTTTGCTTATTTTATAGAAAGCATGATGATAGCTCTTGGGCTGGTGATGGTGAATGCCATAGAATCATGGATGGATGATAAAAGACAATTAATAACAATAAGAGAATGGAAGAAAAAATCATAAGATTGAAAGAGATAGATTCCACCAATCGCTTCTTGCGTGAACTGAAGGACGAACAAGAGGACGAGATGGTGGTGGCTGTGGCTGACTTTCAGACTGCTGGCAAAGGACAAGGTTCGCATACTTGGGAAAGCGAGGCAGGCAAGAACTTGCTCTTCAGCATCAAGGTGCATCCTCGTTGGGTACCTGTCCGCCAACAGTTCTTGCTCTCCATGGCTGGTGCCATCGCCATCAAGGAAGCGCTTGAAACATACGTGGATGGCATTACGCTGAAATGGCCTAACGATGTATATTGGAACGACAAGAAAATCAGCGGTACGCTGATAGAGACCTCCATCGATTCAAAGGGTATCAAGACTTGCATCTTTGGTATCGGCATCAATGTCAACCAGGAGGCATTCCATAGTGATGCGCCCAATCCTGTGTCACTTCGCCAAATCCTAGGACATGAGGTGGATAAGGATGAACTCCTACAGAAGGTGATGGAGGGTTTCAGACGATATTATGAACTCTTGCGCCGTGCCGACTATATGGATGTGTCCGGCATCTATCATCTGTCGCTCTATCGTCGTAAGGGATTCCATCGTTATGAGGATGCGGATGGTGACTTCGAGGGCGCCTTCGTGGAGGTTGAAGATGATGGGCATCTGATTCTGCACGACAAGCAGGGAGTGATTCGTTCCTATTCCTTTGGGGAAGTGAAATTCAAATGATCAATCATAAATTATAAATACTATAGAATATGGCTAAGTTTAAGAGAATTCTTTTGAAGTTGAGCGGTGAGAGCTTGATGGGAAAGCAGAGCTTTGGCATCGACCCTGAGCGCTTGAGTGATTATGCTAAGCAAATCAAGGAAGTGCATGAGATGGGCGTGCAGATAGGCATTGTCATCGGTGGTGGTAATATCTTCCGTGGTTTGAGTGGAAGCCAGAAGGGTTTCGACCGTGTGAAGGGCGACCAGATGGGTATGTGTGCCACGGTCATCAACTCGCTCGCTTTGAGCAGTGCCTTGGGTGCGCTTGGTGTCAAGAATAAGGTGCTTACAGCCATCCGTATGGAACCTATTGGTGAGTTCTATACCAAGTGGAAGGCTATCGAGGCAATGGAGGATGGATATATC
>OJJU01000435.1_pt1 | contig 15483 bp, 8 predicted proteins | sample 1596141 | NCBI WGS metagenome assembly OJJU01 (sample SAMEA4350150, study PRJEB24818) | metagenome | biome: human; feature: gut; material: faeces | place: Denmark | collected 2013-09
GTATCCGTCAGCAGAAACAAAGATGAAAGCAACCATCTTTGTCACAGTTGCTGCCTGCTGGTTTGCAGAAGACAAGGGAATTACCAAACAGAAGGCTTTCAACTATCTCCAAAAGAACCAGGGCATCAGATTTCTTGAGGAAAACTGGGAAATAGAACAAACCATGCCAAGGGAACAAATCATTCAAGATTTAACCCATATCTGCAATAACCATATTGCAAAGACGAAGAAAAGAGAAGGGAGGATGAACGTATCATGAGATTGTTACATGGAAGTTATACAGAAATACTTACCCCAGACCTTTCTATATGTAAAGGCAAAAATGATTTTGGTAAAGGCTTCTATCTCACTCCAAATTGGAAAAGGGCTTGGCAGATGGGTAAACGCAGCACTTTCCTTTATGGTGGAGAAATCACAGTCAATGCGTCACAAAAGGCTATTAATGAACTCATAAAAGATTAAGAATATGGAAAATAAGCATAATTACGAATACGTGTTAGGTCAGATTGCTTGTTATATAGCAAAAGAATGTAACCTCACACCTAGTGAAGCAGTTGGTGTAATCATGAACGATGATTGCACAGAGGCTGTTATTGAAGAAATTCAAACTTCAGACAAGATAGACATCGAGGCTTTGGCCTCCCATTACCTGACAGAGGAACTTTGTTAACAGCACTTTGTTTCTCAGAAGTAAAAATTATAGCAATAGAATTCAAGATAACGAGGGTGTATCATAAGTTAATGATTCACCCTCTTTTTGTTGGAATATTACTGATATGTTGGTGGAAAAGATAGGATATGTTGGTGAGATAGTTAGTATCTCCGGTCGCACAACAGCTGTTGTGCGCTTGCATAACAGCTGATATGCGCATGCACAACAGGTGATGTGCATGCGGTGGTCAACTGTTATGCGCCAACTATTATCCAGACTTAGACACACCCTCCTACAGAAAATATCAGAGACAGAAAACGGGGTGCATTCTCTATCAAGAGAACACACCCCGCAACCTTAATATATTATGTTATGACAATATCGTCATTCCTCTCTTGTCATTACTCTGCCAATGGGTCGAAAGTACCGTTGGCACCACCATTATTGTAATCACCCCATCCGATGGTCTGAGGCAAAGCCTTGTTGGCGTTAGATGTAGCAGAAGTGAAACCTAAGAAGTAATACTTAGGACGGAAGTTCATGTAGAGAAGATTCTTGTTAGAATCGTAACTATCACCCTTCTTTACTTGCTGCTTCAAATTGTTTTTGTACCATTGAGCCAAAACGGTAACCTGATCAGAGAGCTCTTGACGAAGATCTACTCCAGCAGGACGCTCTACACCACTCTTCAACAAAGGATCAGAATCGCAAGTAGTTCCACCTACACCAAACTGGTCACCTGTACGATAAATAATATTCTCACGACGTTGACCATTCAATGCCTTGATACCAAGATACTCACAAGTACCAGCGGCCAAGTCACCACCCAATGTCCAAGTAGAAGGAGCACCCTCTACATGACCTAGTCCACCATCAAAGAGCATCCAGCGACGAAGGTCGTCGAAACGTTTACCCTCATAAGCGAACTCAATCTGACGCTCATAAAGAATCTGAGAAATACATGTAGCACGATCCGTAGCAGCTGCTGGCGTAATACCACAATCTCCTGTATAACCAGCACGTTCGCGAATCTGCTTAACATATCCAACAGCCTCATCCAGATGACCAGCACCAGCTGCGACCTCAGCAAGGTTCAAAAGAACTTCAGCATAACGAAGCTCTATCAATGGTGCAGCAGAGTTGAATGGAGCTGCATCTTTCTCTCCACTAGCATTGTATTCATACAACTTATTAGGATTTACATCCAAATCATCACTCTTCTTACGTACATACACTCCCTGGCGACTCTTTAGTAAGTTATCTGCACCATAATAGTCGCCACTTTCTACATCGCCCTCAGCTTTCTTTTCTGTGTACCAAACATAATTCCAAAGAACATAATCTTTACCGCCATTATATGAAGGATTGTCACTATTGATTTTAGTAGCATCACCATCATAAGCCCAACGGAAACCAGGGAAAGCAAATGTACGATAGAATCGTGGGTCACGATTGACAAATGGAACTTCATCATCATAACTCTTTGAAGAGACTTCCAACTTACTATAAGCGCTATGCATCTCAGCAGGGATTTTGCCATCTGACATAGGGAACTCATCAATAATCATCTTAGAAGCATTCTTGCCGCTTTTTCGACCAGTATTGCTAGGTCTAATCTGGCACTCCCAAGTATTATTTTTCTTTGGATCTTCGATTGCGCCACCACCTTCCATGGTATATTTATTATACAATGTTACAAACACAGCCTCTGGATTTTTGCCAATCTGACTAAACATACCAGCAAATGCAGAACCATTAGTATTCTTAGCATCAGTATACAAACCATAACCACACTTATTGATGGTTTCGAGATCAGCCTTCATTGTTGAATAAGCATTCTCCCAACGACTCTTATCATCAGATCGATTAAAGAGAGGACTACACCATAACAACATAACACGACCCTTCAATGCCAAAGCAGTTCCAGAAGTGACACGTCCCCAATTATCACTACTCCAACCACCATTCTCTGTTTTTGCAGCAAGCATCTCTGCAGCCTTATCCAAGTCACTAATGATAAATTCATAAGTAGCCTTAGCTGAAGAGCGAGGAGTCACCGAAGTTGCCAATGGGTCCAGGACCTCTGTTACTAGAGGTACACCACCATACCACTTAAACAAGTTGTAATAGCACCAAGCACGGAAGAAATATACCTGTCCTAAATATTCGTTCTTTTTGTCTTGAGAAAGGGTACCTCCACTAATACCTGCTATTGCATCATTGATATTACGGATACGTCCATATACAGAAGCCTGAACATTACTTTCGTCACCCTTGAAATAATCAGGAACAGCATTGGTTGTACTTAATGAACTTAATTCCACTTGTGGATCCACAAAAGAACTAAAGCCACTATATTCTTCAGTTGATTTACCCGCAACATCAGCATTACCAATAGATGGATTTTTCCAAGTTTGATCAGATATGGCTGGCAAGCACCATGTATAAATGTCATTTACACGTCCGCTACACCCACTTTCATAATTGTAAATATCAGGTGTCGCATTGTCATAGTTCTTCTTTTCCTCCAGGAAGCTTTCGCTACAAGAGCCAAGCGCCAAGGCTGAAACCAAACCAAGACTGAATAATTTTATTGTCGTTTTCATTGTTCTTTTCTTTTTAAGAATTATATAAGTATCTCATTAGAATGAGAGGTTCACACCCACAGTCCACTTACGGAGGTTAGGATAGTTTCCGTATGAACCAGCCATAGGATTCATGAAGTTGTCTGGATATGGATTGTAGAAGTTGATGAGGTTCTGACCTGTGATATTGATACGGCAGCTGTTGATGCCGATGCTACCCAACCAGCTCTTTGGCAAAGTATAAGCCAAGGTCATACGGTTCAGAGCCACACGTGCTGTACTCACTCTCCAGAAACTAGACGCAACAGCATTCACATCTGTATACTTCAGGTTAGGATAGTAAGCTTCACGGTTCTCCTTTACTACGAGATTACCAGAGTTATCATATACATCTTGGTAAGCAAACATATTGTCTGGATTCCAGAATGAAGGCATATTTGTATATTCAATGCCATCATTTGGCTTAATAGCAGAACCTGGCAAAGTGGTATAACCACCCCAACTTGCACCAATCTGAGCAGTCAATGAAATACCCTTCCATTCTGCATTCAGATTCATGGTCAAACCATAAAGGTTGCTGCTCCGGTGTCCCAACTCTACCTGGTCGTTATCTACATCTACGATTCCATCAGGTCCGGCATAAGTACCGGTCTCTGGATCGTAAGCACCACGAACATCCTTATACATCAACATACCAGGGCGAACCTGATCCTTGGTCAGACCCATATAGGTAGTGATATTATACTTATTGAAGTACTCCTCAATATCCTGGAAGCTGCGGAACATACCGATACATTGCATACCCCAGAGACCTACGTCTGTACGGTGACCAGGAGTAATCTGACGATAGAGATAGTCTGTAGCCCAGTTCATATTCAGCACCTTGTTATCAGACCAACCTGTGTTGATACCGATACGGTACTTAAAGTCCTTACCTATCTTGTCTTTCCAGGTTACAGAAAGTTCACCACCCCATGAGTCCATTTCACCAAGGTTGTTTGCCGCACTTGGTGTTCCGACTGTTGTAGGAACGGTTTGCTTTATTCTCATCAACATCTCACGATTCTTCTCATAATAATAATCGAAGGTTACAGATAGACGGTTGTTGAGGAACTGTGCATCAAAACCAACATTCGTCTTATAATCTTTATCCCAGTGTACGTCAGCATTCACAGAAGCATTATTCTTATTAATCGTGATTCGACTACCAGCATCTATCGTAGCACTAGAACCAAAGACGATTCCTTTTTTGTCTTGAGCATATACCTGCATCCACTGCCAAGGGTCTGTATTATCACGACCTGTCATACCCCAAGAAGCACGGAGTTTCAAGAAATCGATACCCTTCACATTGTTGCGGAACCAGTTTTCCTCAGAAACAACCCAACCAGCAGAGAACGCAGGGAAAGTACCCCAATAATTCTTCTTCGCAAATTTAGTTGATGCATCTGAACGAACCAACGCCTCAAAGAGATACTTATTTGCGTAAGCATAATTGATACGTCCAATATAAGACAAGGTTCCACTTTCACTACGCGTGAACACAGTAGACATCTTTGAAGTTTCTTTTACAGAGTTTGACTGTCCCGTAGTAAATTCATAAGGATCAGAAACAGATCCCATCAAATATTCACTCTCAGCCTCAGACTTCTCTACAGAGAACAAACCTGAAATACTATGCTGTCCAAAATTGCGCTGATATTGAGCCGTGAAATTTATCTGATAATTATCTGTGCGAGTCATTGTACGTGCAAGATAGTTACCATTATTACATTCACTTCCTGCAAAATTACTAGCATCCAAATAGTCTCGTGTATCATCTTCCATTCCTGTAGGAGTATAAAGATGATTACCACTACCGTATCGATAAGTCATCTGATAGAGATTGTATTTGGTACCAAACTCATTATTCTTATCTGTATTGATACTCTTTGAATAAGAGAAGCGTAACTTTAATCCCTTTAAGATTTTACTCCACCCAAAGTCATAATTTATGCTACCATTAACATTCAGATTAGAGTTCATTGTCTTGCTGTAGTCGCCATTGTTCTGCAAAGTAGCGAAGTTATAACCTGATTTTTTACCTTTATTTTGATTAGAAGGACCACAAGTAACCAAATCATAACCTGCTAAAGACTCAGGGATATAAGTAGGACGAGTTAAAAGAATATTATAGTCTCTCTCATCACCTGATCCACCTACCTTAACTAAAGGTTTTTTCTTGGTACCATAGTCACCACTTACAGACAAACTTGCACCCAACCACTTGCTTACCTTTACATCCACACCGGCACGATAGTTCCAACGGTTATAGTCAAGTTTACCGAGGTTACCATCCTGATCGAAGTAAGAGATACCAGCAAAGTAGTTTACCTTATCGGTAGCACCACTTACGTTTACGCTATGTTTCTGCTGGAATGCTGTATCCCAATACTTATCAAGCAAATCGTAGTTCAGCCCCTTCATTGTCTCCAACTCATCAGCCTGGAAAAGGGCTGTTCTCTTGTTAAGAGAAGTATTGGTAGGGTCAGCAGCAACAATTGCATTGTACAAACGACCATACTGGTAAGCATTCAGCATCTTAGGACGAGAAACCTCATCTGCCAAACCGAATGTACCGCTATAAGAGATGCGAGGTGCGCCCATCTTACCCTTCTTGGTTGTTACGAGGATAACACCATTGGCAGCACGGGCACCATAAACAGCAGCAGAAGCATCCTTCAATACAGAGATACTTTCTACCTCGGAGGCATCCAAGTTATTGAAAGCTTCTGCTCCTAAATTCTGTCTTGAATTTCCAATCTTTACATCGTTAGGATAGATATAACCATCGATAACGAAGAGAGGCTGCTGGGCAGTAGAACCTACTTCGCCCAAAGAGTTGGTATCACGAATCATGATACGGGCATTCTCACCAGGACGGCTCTCACCGCCACTTACGCTCAAACCGTTAACCAGACCGCCCAAAGAAGAAGCCAAGCCACCATTAGCGAGGTCCTGGATTTCATCTGTTGGGATGTTGGCTACAGAACCGGTCAGGTGAGCCTTCTTCTGGGTACCGTAACCTACGACTACCACCTCCTGAAGAGTCTTGTCGTCAGCAACCAGTTTGATGGTACCACCATTGGTAGTAGCATCCTTAAAACCAATATAAGAAACGGTAACCTTGCCGCCCTTAGGAACTGACAACTTATAGTTACCATCCATATCGGTAATCACAGCAGTCTTGGTACCTGCGACCTTTACGGTAGCACCGATAACAGGTTCACCGAGGTCATCGAGTACAGTACCCTGCACTACTTTATTTTGAGCCATTGCAGGCACAGCACAGGTAAGTGCCATACCAAAGGCCAATGTCTTTATATATTTACGTTTCATCTTGTTTCGAGATTAGATAGTTTAAATTAATTTCTCCAACGTGGATCACCGATTGTACTTGAAATCGCACCGGTAGCCTTGAAATTAAGATCAAAGTTAGGCTGGGTGAAGTCGAGCTCCTTCTTGGTCTCTGCCTCATCAATTCCAGCATCCTCTTCAGTAGCCAGCTTACCCTTATCGGTTCCATCAACAGATTGGCCAATACCCCAGACTGTATTCAAATTCTGATGATATTCCAATTTACAGTTGCCCTGAATGAACTTCTGCAAACGGAAGCAGTCGTAGAAGATGTTGTTATCATAAGTAATCACATACTTATTGTTGTTAGGGGTATTGTTACCGAACTCCTTCTTGTCATATACACGAATAAAGGTATTATCCATCATGGTACAAGAACCGGCAGCTGTAGGGAAGACACGATCCAAATCCTTGTTGTTGAAACGGAACATACGGTTCTTACCATTGCCTACAACAGTATTGTAGATAGTAGAGTTCTTGATGGTAATGCTCTTGATACCACCATACCAGAACTGTTTACCACTAGGAGCCTTGAAGCCATTAGAATAGCCGCAGATGATAGCACCATTAGAGTTTTTCTTTCCGTCATTACGCATCTGAACCACACTGTTCATCACGCGTACATCAGCAATACCCCAAGAGCACTGACCTACAGAGAAAAGACCATCGATGACATTCTTGAAGGCACAATCCTGAATGATAATTGGGTCTTGCAGGATATATACATCGGCAGGGTTACCACCATTTTTGCCAGCACCAACACCCTGAGCCTCTGCAGAGCTGGATGCAGGTGGTTCTGGAGACATCTCGATGATACCACCCTTATGAGTTGTGGCAGAGCAATCGAAATTGATGAACTTCACCTTCAGCTGAGCAGAAGTATAGATGGCAGCACCTTCGCCCATGGTAACCAAAGCATGGTCCTTCTTATTACCGCGAAGCGTCATCTTATTACCCTTGAAATCTACCGAGTTGCTGCAGGTATAAGTACCGCCTGCTTCCAACTCGAAAGCCTGCTCCTTATCAGATTCCTGCAAGTTGGCAGCAATGAATTCTGAAATATCAGAACCATTAGGAATGGTCTTGGCTGGAACCAATGTACTATATTTCAATTCTGTTGCCTCATCAGCTTCAGTATTGTTCTTTGCCTTATTACCCAAGGTACGTACAGCAATCTTATAGTTGGTATCTTCGGCTATCTTGAATTGGAAAGAAGTACCATCAATGGTATCACTCGCCACCTCAACAGGATTGTCAGGATCATCCACATTATAAGCCTTACACTCGTAACCACCAGCGCCATAGACTACCTTCCATGATACTTGCAACTTATCTGAACCATCAGAAGCAGCTACAGTCTTTGTCGAAAGTTCAGGTGACTCTAGCTTGACGCCGGACACACCATTGTCAAACTTCTCTTTGTCATCAAAACCATCAACGGCACACGAACCCAAGAACATCGCTCCTACGGCAGCAAGTGCCAGAGAGAAGAGTCCTTTCCGCGCAATGAAATGATTTTTCTTCATAATTGTCTTTTTTAGGTTTAACTATATTTTTATTTATTTCTTTTCTAACACGATTTACACTTTCCTAATCATAAAAAAGCAGTTTGCCAGTTATTCCCCGAGACTGTTACCGCTCTTGGAATACCTGTTTTAAGTAAGCGATGTTTCTACCGAAATTATATTTCACGTCTCTTACCCTCTTTACATCCCGGCTTCGTTCTACCACCAGCCAGCCACTCCATCCCATCTTATCAAGCGTCTTCCTGATTTTCGGGAGATTGATTTCCGGGTCTTCCTGAAGATTCACGCTATCTGTATTGGAAGCATGTATCTGGACGATACGCTGGGCACCCAACTTCCGGAGTTCCTTGCAGATATCACGATGATGATCGGCTGCATCCTGGAAATTGTAGTAGACCTTAATCTGACTGCTGCCTACTTTCTTCAGCAGTTTCTTATCAAACTTAGCTCCCATTCCTGTTCTGATACCGATGATGATACCCTCCTGCTTTGCCATCTCACCGGCTGTGCGAAGGCGAGAAACCATCTGCTGGTATGCTGCACAGCCTTCCTGCTGCCAGTCTTTCCCGCTACCTCCGAGTGGAAGGAAAGCCACCTTGCTGCCAAAGAGTTTCATCGTCAGGAAACAATCTTTCAAAAGGTCTTGATAATTATCACGAGTCAGGAAACTCTGAGCGAAGAAGCCGCTCATCGCCATAGAAGGTACAGCTACGCCGTACTGACGGGCTGCAGCCTGGAACTTTTCTGCCTGTTGTGGTTCTCTAAGCTGGTTATCAAATAACACGCGTTTACCCAATCCGCCCATGTCAACCTCAACGCCATCTGCTCCTAATTCATGAGCCAGCTTAAACTCGCCCAGCTTCTGACGTTTCAGCATCATCCAGTCGCAAGCAGCTATCCTGTACCTAGGAGTTGCCGCCTGTGAGCATATTGGTAAAGTGTTCAACAACGTAAATAACAGAACCAATATAAACCTACTATGATAAGACAGTTGTTTCATTTGCCTATTAGGTAAAAATGATTAGTCAACATTTAATTTGTTTGTTTCAATTGCCTAAAAGACGCACATTGGTTCACGCTGTAATCACCTTTTTTGAGATTTTTTATAAAAAACTTTATTTTTTTATTTCACTCTCCTGCTGCTGCGCAACATACTCTCTTGGCGACATGCCATATTTCTTACGGAAACACTTGCCGAAATAGCCTACATCGGTGAAGCCGCAACAGTAGGCTACATCTGTGATACTCTGGTTAGAATGTTTCAGCAATTCTACGGCATGACTCAGTTTGAAATCCTTCACCATATCGCTTGGCGAACAGCCCATCACAGCCTTCGTCTTCTTGAAAAAGGCTGAACGGCTCATTCCCAATTCCTGTGCCAGCATATCTATCTCGAAATCGGTATTGGTCAGGTTGGCTTCCATAAACCGGCGCACCTTGTCGGCAAACTGCTTATCCTGCTGTTCGGCATTAAACTTGCGCTTATACTCTGCCAGCTGGTTCTGGATGTAGATATTGTTCTTCAGCCGAATCTGATACTTCGCATAGCGGAAAGCATAGTAGCTGGCTACGGATATCAGAATGATGTAGATGAGATAAGCCCACCACGTAGCCCACCAGGGTGGGAGAATGGTGATGGTCAGCTCTCTCGTGCTGTGAGAATCAGGATTGGTGGCATCCATTACCTCTACGATAAACTGATAGGTTCCCGACGGCACATTGGTATAGGAAGCCAGACGGTTCTTGCCGGCATAATGCCAGTCATGGTCGTAACCCTTCAGCCGGTAACGGTAGCTGATGCGTTCCGGATTGCAGAAATTCAGAGCAGCAAACTCCAGAGTGAACATCGACTGGGAATGGCGCAGGGTGAGATGATCGGTATAAACCATCGATTTCTCCAAGATGGCTGGCTGATTGTAACTGCGGATATCACGGTTGTTCACCTCTCCACCTATTATATATATAGGATATTGCAGACGGGTGGTATGGATACGTTCCGGCTGATAAGCAAGGATTCCTTCCTTGCACCCCAGCCATATCTCCCCATTCTGGATCAAAGCCGCAGAAGATTCCTCCAACTGGACATCAGGGAAACCGTCGGAATTGTCGAAATGCCGGATGCGGTCTGATTGATAATCATAGCACGACAAGCCATCGGCATTTACCAGCCAAAGGCGGCCCATCTTATCCTCTAAAATCGAAATGATGACATCATTATGCAAACCTTCCTTTGCTCCCAAAGAAGTAAGGATAGGCAGATGCGTCACTTCATCAAAACCATCCAGACGACTCAGACCTCCACCAAAGGTACACATCCAAACCTGCCTGTTGTTATCTTTGTAAAGTCCGTAGATGTCACTATTGGCACGGGTATTGATTTCGGTATTACGATAAGTCTCGAAGCGCAGGTCGCCTACCGATTTGAAATCTGTCTTGAAAGACATCAGTCCGTCCATCGTTCCTACCCACATTCTCTGATGGCTGTCCTCTACCAGGTTGCGGGCATCCATATAGAGTCCGTAACCCGGATAGTTTTTCATACCATGATATTTATTATAGAAGCGCACCTTTCCGCCCTGTTCCTGCAGCAGATTGAGACCTCCATCCAGCGTAGCCACCCAGATGCGATGGTGGGAATCCTGATAGGTCATGTAGACATTGTTGCCGCTGATGGAATAAGGATCCCGGGCATCATGACGGTAATGAGCGATGCGATACCCTATTGGTCTGGAGGCATCGGGAGTCAGTTTTACCAATCCGTCTCCCTTGGTAGAGAGCCAGAGATTCTGCCTGTCATCATACATGGCATGATAAATGCTGCCGATTTGATGATGGGCATAATCGAACACCTGCTTTACCCTGCCCTGCATATCCAACAGATAAACATTCTTGCTGCGGGCACCCACCAGCACATCACCATTCTTCAACTGGCAGATGGCTTTCACTCCACTCTTATCACCATCCGGCAAAGGGATGACACGGAACTGGTTGGGGGTGAAACTGACACGGTAAATGCCATTATCAGCAGAAGTGAGCCACAACAGTCCGTCCTTGTCCAGGTTCATGTGCAAGAAGTGGCTATCTGGCTTATGGTCTTGGAACTTAGGAAGGAAAGCCAGGTTAACGCCTTCCATCGTCTGCGGATCAATATAGATAATTTCGCCAGCACCGGAAAGATAGAAGTAACCATGATGAGAGGTGGCGATGAACTTAGGCTCCACCACCTTACCTACGCCCGAAACCGGATAACGGCGTTCCCATCCGGTCTTCGGATTACGGCACACCAGGGCGGTATGCGACTCATCCAACTGCCACACACATCCGTTCGGGGTATGATAAACAAAATGTTCCTTTGATTTACGGGCGAAATACTGCTGCCACATGCCGAGCGTCCACTTCCTGGTTTTCGCAGTAACAGGAACGGAATAAATCTGATAATCCCTTCCTACATAGTTGGCACGCGAAGCCTTCAGCTGTACCACATCCTGGCACAACTGATAATTGAACGTATTGATATACTTTCGGGCATCTACAAGTGTCTGGATACGGATGCTTCCATCCTTTAATGTTTCTGCAAGAAGCAGGTTCTTATCTTTGGTGAGCAGGAGAATCTTGCCGGTACCATCTGCCTGAATCTTGATGACCTGCAGGTTACGGGCATAAGGTTTCAGTTCATCATAGACATCTTCGAAACGTTCGGTCTGCTTGAAGAAGACGCTGAGTTTCCAGTCGAGCGTCTTGATCCAGAGATTGCCCAGAGCATCTTCTGCCAACCATTCTACCTTACGGGGTGGCTGGTCGGAAGAAGAGATGTAAGCATCAGAATAATTGGCAAAGCGGGAACCGTCGAAACGAGATAAGCCGAACCAGGTTCCAAACCACAGGAAACTGTCTTCCGACTTCAGAGAACAGTATACGATGTCATGAGGTAACCCTTCCTTCGTAGAATAATGGGCTACCTGCATATTGTTCTGTGCCATACCCAACAAGGCATAAAGCGAACAGAGAAGTATGGTTAAATATCGTTTCACGTATGCAAAAGTACAAAAAAAGTCTTGAAATCTCCAATAAACTTTCTGTTTTTTGAAGATTTCAAGACGATAACGATTACGTAAACGGAATCTTCTGCATAGAACACTCCGGTTACGCATTATTAATTATTGATACCGAAATCAGCCTGCTGGTCTTCTACCTCTTTCAGCATCTTTGCCTTCTGCTCGGGTGTAAACTCATGAGAAGAAGAAGAAGTGGCAGAAGAAGCGTTCTGAACAGTTGATGAAGTGGCACACTTCACCGACTTTGTACCCATCATCATAGTTCCCTGATAAGCTACGCTTTCTATTTCCAGGTCGGCAGGAGTAGGAGCATGAGTACCCGGGAACTGAACCTCGGCATGAATCTTAATCTTGCCCGGCTTCATCGTGCTGCGCACCAGGATAGGAGCACTACCCCATTCTACGGCTCTCGGATTGGCATTGATGCTGGCATCGCCAATGATTTCGCCCTCACCCTCCAGGGTAAAGCGGATATTCTCTTTAGCCAGACGGCGAACATGACCGTTATCATCGGTCACTTCGGCAACCACAACCACAAAGTCGCTGCCATCAGCCACCAGCGGTTTGCCCATCTCATCAACATAAAGACGGAGTTTGGTGCTGCGGCGGGAAGGCATGCGCTGATCGGTACAAACCACCTTGCCATCCTTGTATCCCTCTGCTACCATCACTACCTTCTGAGGAGATTTCTTCTTATAACTGTATTCGCGAGCCTCCCAGAAATCCCAGGCATTCTTGAATACCACAGGGGCATTAAAGGCGGCTGCCGTAGGATGAAGAACTGGCAAAGTATAGGTATGAGCACCCTGATAGGTGGTAAGACGAACGCTGTCACAATTAGAGAATACCGTCACATCGGCATCGCTGAACTGGGTCATCTCGTGAGCGATATGCACAAATGGCTGGTCGCTTCGTTGTGACTCAAACATATAATAAGCAGTCTTCTTCTGTCGGAATGCATCATAGATACCGCCCCAGTAAGGATCTGGATGATAACCGCGCTGATGATCGAAAGGATGCCATTGGCAACCACCGATAAACTGTCCCGGTGTGTGCATCTCCTCAGTTGTCTTCGCCAGAGAATAAGCCTGGGTCAGCATCGGTTTCTCACCCCAGCTGCGGCTGGCACGGTTCAGGTTGTTATGCGCATACCAGTCATCCACATACTCACCAAACTCTCGGGTAAAGACACACTGGCTGATGCCGCTCATATCCATATCCGGCCATCCGTAAACCACATCATAATTCTCCTTGACACCTGCCGAATTCCAGTCGGCAACAGCCACAGGACGGTATGGATAAGGATACTCATCCTTGGTCAACTGCAGCGACTTCAGGGCGAAATCCTTAGGATAGCGGGTCTCATTCAGGATAGGCTCCCACATCAGGACCGAAGGATGGTTGCGGTCACGACGGATGATTTCACGGGTATTCTGGAACACACGCTCTGCAAATTGAGGGTCCTTGTTCCAATACTGCCAGCCCGGTGTAGCCACGATGATGAAGATTCCGAGTTCATCGCAGGCATCCATGAACGACGGGTCCTGAGGATAGTGGGCAGTACGGATGATGTTGAAACCGGCATTCTTCAGACGGAGCACATCTCTCCATTGCTGACTGTTGGGAAGTGCATTGCCCACATAGGCAAAATCCTGATGACGGTTGGCACCGATAAACTGGCGGTATTTCTTGCCGTTGAGCCAGAAACCTTCCTTGCCACGGAACTCAAAGCTGCGGATACCCAACTTGGTCTTTCCGCCGTCCAATACCTGCTTACCGTCCTTGATGCGGGTAACCACACTATATAAATAAGGTGTCTCCGGCGACCAGAGATGCGGATTCCTGACAGAGAACATCTGTCTGATGGTCTGATGTGCATCGCCTGCTGCCAGAAGCACATTCTGCGAAACGGTCTTGAGCACCTTGCCCGAAGCATCCAGCAGACTCTGCTCCACCTTCACCTTGCGTGCCTTTCCGCCCACATTCTGCAAGTCGACATCAACAAACACCTTCGCCTGCTTCTCTGAAATATCCGAGAAATGAACGAAGATGCCGGCATCACGGCGGTCAGCTTCAATCACGTTGGTGATAGAAACCTCCTTCTTATTGATAAGCCATACATCGCGATAGATACCACCATGATAAGCAAAGTCGAGTGTATACTGCGGTTTGCCAGGAGGATAACTCTTGTCATTAGAGTTGTCAGCCATCACAGCCACCACACACTTATCGCCCTTCTTCAGTCCCTGCTCTTTCAGGTTGACGATAACAGGCAGGTAACCGCCAAAGTGCTCCTTAGCCAGTTTGCCGTTCACATAAATCTTCTGCTTGCCCATTATCGCCTCGAAATAGATTTCAGAGCGATTGCCCGGCACGATAAAGGTTTTGCGATACCAGGCTATACCCTGATAGTTGCGGCAACCCGAAGCCTCAGCAGGTTCCAGTTTCACACTATGAGGGGTAGAAACTACCCCCCAGTCTGTATCATCATAGTCGGCACGTTCTGCGCCCAGCACATCACCCAGATGGAACCGCCAGTTGGGATTGAAATTCCACACCTCGCGTCCCTGGTTGCTGACAGGAAACAAACCCGCCACCGATGTATCATCGTAAGCCGATGCCTTTGCCGAGCCTGCGCCCAGCAAAAGCATCATAGCCATCAATATGTAATATCTCATCTATAAACTATTAACTATAAACTATTACTTCACTTCCCAATCGTCGGTACGGAAAGAGCTGACAGGCAGACCATCGTGGAAAAGGTCGCCCACAACCCAGTTTTTGAACGCATAGCGCACAGCCACAGGTTTCTTCACTTCCTCGCTCTTCACATAAACCTTGTTGCGTGAAATCCAAGCCTGTGCCTTGTGGAATACCTGGTCTTCGCCGGCAATCTCGAAGTTGTCGCTCTTAGGACCATTGTTGAAGTAAACCCACTCCTTGCTGCGGTCGAAGCTGACTACAGCGGTATCGCCCTTGAACTCAACACTCTTGTAGACAGCGAAATCAGGCAATCCCTTCTGACCATAAGTATTGGCAAGAGAAAGCAGAGCCAGACGCTCGCCCACCTCCTTCTTCTTACGTGGATGGATGCCATACTCCAGACCGGCATCAAGCAATACAGCCATACGGCAGTTGCTGATGCGCTTCTCTGCCTCCATCTGCTTTTCACGAAGCAGGGCACTGTTGTTTTTCCATTTTATCAGACTATAATCGTAGGGTGCAATCTGACAATAATAGAACGGAAAAATTCCCTGCTTCCATTCCTT